>SAMEA3663038__coassemble_732_pt1 | contig 10197 bp, 7 predicted proteins | sample SAMEA3663038__metabat2_low_PE_030 | metagenome-assembled genome bin SAMEA3663038 (sample SAMEA3663038) | pig gut metagenome | biome: pig gut; feature: pig-associated habitat; material: faeces | place: France | collected 2012 | reverse complement strand
GCACTTCAAAATCAAAAAGTCGAGCAAATTCAGGATTGGTCAGAATCGTTGCATAATGGCTCACCAGCTGACCACCGGCGGAATCTCCAACCATAACCAGCCGGTCTTTGTCAATATGATAGGATGCACCATTCTTCTCAATAAACTGCATTACCCGGTTGATATCCTCAACTGCTGCCGGAAATCTGTTTTCCGGTGCAAGCCTGTAATTGATATTTACTACAACAAAATCTTTTAACGCAAGGTTCATACAATAAAACTGGTAGATTTCCTTAGACCCGTATACCCAGGCTCCGCCGTGAATATTCACAATCGTCGGCAAAAGTCCCGAAACATCTTTCGTCATATAGATATCCAGCAGATTGTCTGCCCCATAAGGGCCATAAGAGATATCATCAAACCGTAAAATTTCCTCCGGCGTAGTAAGTCCTTCATCCCGCTTTGCATCTGCAATCGCCCAGTCTCTACGAATATCCTGTACTATTTTACTTAGTATCATGTATCTTCCTCCCACAAATTCATATCAATTGGTATGACACGGGGACACTCCTCGTGACAAAAGGAACGTCCCTAACGTCGTAATCTCTTTTTCTTTTTTGCTCTGTACATCTCAGCATCTGCCTTTTTCAGAATTTCTTCTGCATCCTTTTTACCGGCAATGGCCCCAAAGGATGTTCCGATACTAAGATGCAGGTCATAAGGATATTCTTCTGTTTCATTAACTATATTTAATTCTGCTTGAATGGCATAAAACAATGCCTGATCGGCACCCTTGTTAAATTCCTTTGAGAGAATCACAAATTCATCTCCTCCATATCTGGCAAGGAAGAAATCTCCTTCATTTTTGCACTGTGCACAGGCTCTGGATAAGATCAGAGCAACGGTTTTAATTGCCTGATCGCCTTCCATATGACCATACGTATCATTAATTGACTTAAAGGAATCAACATCTATCATGGTTATCAGAATCTTACCTACACTCTTTGGCAGATTATCAAGCTGATTCTCAAATTCTCTTCTGTTATTCAGTCCCGTAAGAGCATCCTTTGAAATTTTATTTTGCTGGCTTACCAGATAGACAATCATGAATCCCATGGTAAAACCTACCTGGGCCGTAGTACAGCCATAAAAGCCAATCTGAATGAGTGAAAAAATAATACACGGAATCACAAAAATGGAAAGGTTTCTTGCAGATCTTCTGCCCTTCAGCGAATCAATTTTCCGATCCAGAATAAGCAGCTTTCCGGTATCAAAAATCATATACAGATAAGCAATCACCGGAACAACATAAGCTCCGGGATTTCTATGATAAAAATTACTCTCATCCAGATAAAAGGCAAAATGAGTAAACGGGCTGGACAGGGTAATTACAACCGATATCATCAATAATCCTCTGAAAATGTGGTCAACAATACTTTTTTGAAATCCATATTTTTTCATATGGACAAAAATGTATTGTCCCCAGGTTAACACCATGATTCCGGGGAATGCAATATATAATGTATTGGATAACTGCAAAATCAGCTCCGCCCCCGGAAAGGATTTTCCTTTGAAAATGGCTGTTATCATATCTAGCACACAATAGATCATGATTTCAATAATTTCACCTTTGTAGTACCTGCCCTCTGCTGCTCCCCTCATTTCTCTGATATATGCAATTAAAATGAAAGACAATAATAAAATACAAATGGTATTGGTCTCAATATAATAAATATAATAAAGTTCAAGATTCATTTTTTCATCCCTCCCTTATGAAAGGAAACGCAGTACCGAATTATCCCCATCAGTACTGCGCCATTGCTTTTGTATCATATTACATCAACACATAAAATATTTCAAGCTAATTATGGAGCAGCGTATTTGCCTCCTCTAAACATCGATCCGTTTTTTTATTTCTTCATAAAATACATTTAATTTTCCATGATATCCCTTATTCCATGGCTTCTGCTTTCCATAATAATGGATAATAACGCTATTTTTTCTTACCCACTCCAGGTCTATTTTCTTGTGGCTGGTATCGGCATTGTAGATCGCAAGCATTCTATCGCTTAAATTATACCGCATAGTATCCAAAAGACCTATCTTGTCTCCATATAATGCTGTAATAATGTCCTGATCCGGCAAAGCAAGTACATTTTTGTGTTTCTTTACATAATCTGTAACTTCATGAATACTCTGCTGTTTTCTCAGTTCCTCCAGATTCATCAACATAATGCCGCTGTTAATATATGGCCGTTCATCTTTTACTCCAAGACGAATCTGGTTGATCTTATTCAGGGCTTTTCGAATATGCGTACATGCTAATATATAATTTCCATTAAATTCCATATGGTACAGTTCTGTCAAAGGATTGATAACAAGCGTATCTGCATCCAGATATAAAATCCGTTCCAGTGTGTCCGGAAGCAGAAAAGATGCAAAAATCCGGTAATAAATTTCTATAGGATACCTGTCTGTCTCCGGAAAATCAAATTCTTTTACAGGATCAACATAGACAAAATGAAGCCTTACATTTTTATCTGCAAGTGCCCCTAATTGTATTTCATCTTCAGACTGTAAATCAGAATACATAATATAAATATCATATCCGTCATCAGATGAAAAACGCACGATAGAACGGATACAATCCTCTAAATGTTCCAGATATCCACGATTAATGGTAAATAAAATATTCAATTTCTACTAGCCCCCTTTTGTTTCTCATTCTTATATTTTCGGTTGTTCCCTGTTAAAATACCCCTAATACATCTACTTGCTCTTCTTTGGCTTCACTGTCAATAATACCACCGCTGACAAGACAAAAAGAACACCCAGAAATGATGGGAAGGTCATTTTCTCATGATAGACAAATATCCCCAGCAAAGATGCCACCACCGGCTCAATGGAAGCAAGAACGGATGCCATACTGTTTTCAAGTCCTGTCAGGCTGTAGGTATATAACATATACGGCACAAAACAGGTGAATACTCCGATGCCAAGACACCAAAAAAAAGCGGAAGAGGACGAAATCATCACCTGGAAGGTATCATATGGCTGCCAGATGATAGCTGCTCCCAATGCCGCCAGAAGGCACGAATAAAAATTGATGGTACTGCTGCTGTATCCGCGTTGCAAGGCACATCTGGAGAAAATAGAATAAAGTGCATAACCAAAGCCCGATCCCAGACCAAATAACAGTCCCTTCAGGGTAAGCGATACACCTCCGGTGATTCCCGAAACCAGACAGCAGCCCACAAAAGCGAGGAATACTGCCACAAGCTTAAGTCCTGTAATCTTTTCCCGAAAGATTACTGCCGAAAGCAGCATAACGATGGAGGGTGCCGTATATAAAAGAATCGCTGCTGCCGACAGACTCATCATATTAATGGCGTTAAAATAGCAAAATGTAAAAAACAAAAGGCTTAAACAGCCGGAACCGATAAAACACCAGATATCCTTAAGCCTGACCCGAAATTGTCCGGAACCTGTGCAGAGTATCAAAATACCAAAACAGATTGCTGCAATGCCACAACGCACCATGATCGCTCCGGTGGAATCAATGCCAAATTCCCCAAGATGTCGTGTAAAGAAACCCATAAAGCCCCAGCAGAATCCTCCGCCCAAAACGGCAGCAACATATTTATTCATTTTCCTCCTCCGGGGACGTTCCTTTTGACTCCATTATCTTGTCACAAGGAGCGCCCTTTGTCACGATCGAATTTCACGACCATAGTTTAACATATTTTCCCCGGTTATAAAAGTTAATTGATTTTGTTTTTGAAAAATGGTGGAATCTATTGTATGTATGATAGAAAATCTGTTACAATTAACATATATATATTATTTTGTCGTAAATCAGGACATGAGAACCTGCCAATTACAATTGCATTTACGGCAGGAAAGAGTACAAAACAGAGAAAACAGTATATCTGTTGATAGAAAGGTAGAACAGCCGATGGCAGCCAGGAAAAAAATTGCATTGCTCATTGGACAACCGGAAGAGAATTATCAGAACCTGTTTCTTCAGGGTTTTACAAAACGGGCGTTTGAATCAGACTACGATGTCTGTATATTTGCTATGTATCAGAAATATCAGAACTCCCCGCCAAGGGAACAGGGCGAATCTGCCATCTTTTCCCTGATTAATTATGAACGGTTTGATGCCATAGTGTTACTGGCAGATTCTATACAGACCCCGGGGGTCATTGATGAACTGGAAGAAAAACTGCATCGGGAATTCCACGGACCGGTCATCAGTGTGGACCGGGACAGCAAATATTTCCGGGTCATTAAAACAGATCACTATACCCCGGTTAAAAAGTTAATTGAGCATCTGATTAATGTACATGGATTTACCGATATTGCCTACTTAACGGGAAAAGAATGGCATCCCCATTCAAAGGAGCGTCTGAAAGGATTCCTTGATTGTATGGAGGAACACCATCTGCCGGTAGGTGAAAACCGCGTTTTCTACGGAGATTTCTGGTATAGCAGCGGCGTCAATGTTGCCCAACAGCTGTTGCGTGATCCTGAACACCTGCCGCAGGCAGTTGCCTGTGCCAATGACTGTATGGCAATCGGGCTTGCCGGTAAACTGACAGAGGAAGGGATTAGAATCCCGGAAGATATTGCAATTGTGGGATATGATGCCCTGCCGGAAGGAAAAACATGTCCGGAACCAATTACTTCTGCTCCTATTCCGTCATCGGAATGTGGTATTTATACCATCGATTGTCTGACGGCATCCTTCGAAGGCAGGGATATGCCGGAATTTCAGGCAGAAGTTGAACTCTTTATCGGTAGCAGCTGCGGCTGTAGTAAGGAAGCGGCAGTACCCCGCTTAAAGCTTCGGGAGCATTGGGCAACTGAAAAATCTACCGGGAATTATGATTCTACAGCTAATTTTATGTCCGAAGATCTTTTGCTTCAGGCGGATTTAAATGGTCTTTATAATACTGTTTACTCTTATGTATGCCAAATACGGCCATATGAAGAATTTTATATCTGCATGAATCATAACTGGATGACAGAGCGCCATAAAACCTATACAGAGCAGATGCAACAGGTGATCAAAGCCGGCTCTGACACCAAGGGATCCGACCGCGTTGATGTCAATCAGTATTTCGACAAATCCCTTATGCTTCCGGAGCTGTGGGAGGAACATGATACGCCGCGGGCTTATTATTTCTCACCGCTACATTATGAAGAATTCTGTCTTGGTTATTCCGTCATCAGCTTTGGAACCAACAACCGCTGTTATGATAATACCTATCGAAAATGGATTCGCAGAGTCATGAACGGAATGGAGGCATTTCGTAAAATCTATACACTGAAAGAGGAAATCTCCCTGTTAAAGGCCGGGCAGGTCCGGGATTCTCTGACCGGATTTTTCACTTATGACGGCTTCATGGAAAAGAGCATGTTTTTGCTTAAGAAAATGAAGGAAGAATGCTTTGTTGACCTGATTGCGGCAGATATTTTCGGTCTTGAGGAAATCGGCGAAGGCTATGGCGTACAGGGCATGAATCAGGTCATTTCTGACCTTGCACATATTTTTGAAAGCTCTGTGGGTACAGGTTTGTTCTGCTGCCTTGGTTCCGGAGAGTTTCTCATGGCTATTTTCACTGATATGGAACAGGATAGTATTTACAAAAATCTCAATGATTTCCTGCAGGAAAAAATCGATCATTATAACCAGGAGAGCGGACAGACCTATGTGCTTTCCCTGATTACCGGTGGAATCCACGGCAGGGTTTCTTCCAAAGAAGAACTTGAATCTTTGATAAATGCTGTTGTCAGCCAGAAGAATGGTAATAAGGTTAAGGCAATGCGCCATAACCAGGGAAAAATCACAGCCGAAGAAAAGAAACGGGCGGAAATTGTCAGAAAAATTCTTGATAAAAATAAATTTATTTATCATTTCCAGCCGATTGTGGAGGTGGCTACCGGTAAGATATATGCTTATGAAGCATTAATGAGAGCAGATGTCCAGCCCTTTATTTCACCGCTTGATATTCTGAAATACGCGGAACATTTTGAGCGTCTTTATGATGTAGAAAAGGCAACCTTCTTTAATGTTATCGGATATATGGAGAGTCACAAAGATCTGTTTTTGGGAAAAAAGATCTTTATCAACAGTATTCCCGGCAATCGACTGATCGGTGCTGATGCTGAATTTCTAAAAGCAAAAATGAATCTGCACAATTCATCCATTGTCGTTGAATTGACCGAACAGGCAGAACTGGATGATAAAGCACTGAATTCCATGCGGGATGAATATGAACAGCTGAATATTGAAACTGCCGTTGATGATTACGGAACCGGTTATTCCAATATCACCAATTTACTGCGCTATATGCCGGACTATGTAAAGGTTGATCGGATGATTATTACGGAGATTCAAAACAGCCCCCAGAAGCAGCATTTCTTCCGGGAGATTGTTAAATTTGCCCATGACAATGATATTAAAATACTGGCAGAAGGTGTGGAAACCTCGGAAGAGCTGGAAACTGTCATTCAGCTGGGTGCCGACCTGATTCAGGGATATTATACGGCAAAGCCCGCTCCCGTGCCGGTTGCTGCCATTGATTCTGCGATTTGTGATGAGATCGCACTGTTAAAGCAGCAGGCAGAAGAAAGTGTCAACGGAAAAATATATTATGCCGGGCAGGAAAGCCGTGCTTCCCTTGTCCAGTTGGTTGCACAGAATCACAGCTCGATTCATGTTGTGAAAGAAAAGCTGACGCACCGCGACTTTACGATTGCCGGTACTTCAGTGTAAGATGAATATTATCATTGAAGATTCTTACGTAGGTCGTATTGAATTGCAGGATGTATATCTTACCGGAGACAAACCGGCTCCGGCGATTACCATTGGCGAAAATTGTGATGTTACCCTGGCTCTTTCCGGCAACAATATTTTTGAACAGGGTGGCATCTTAGTTCCGGAAAGCTCAAGCCTTACTTTCCAGGGAGACGGCAATCTGGCAATTCATAAGATCGTTCCCGATGGTTTTGCCATTGGAAACGGAAAAGATAAAAAGCACGGTAAACTTGTCTTTGAACAGGACGGTGCCATTGAAATCAACGGAAATACCATGCAAGGTGTTGCAATCGGTTCCGATCTTGGCGGTGAAATCTGCATTACCAAAGGAAAATATGTCATTGCATTAAACGGGGAACAAGGTGTAGGAATCGGTTCTTTCCGCGGTAATGGAAACTATAATATCCATCATTGCGAGATTGAAATGAATGTCAGCAATTCCTCTAATGTTGGAATCGGTTCCATGCATGGGGATGTCGGAATATCCATTTCGAATACCTCTGTCAAAGGATACTTTGGTGGAAAAGAGACCTTCGGAATTGGAAGCATTAATGGTAAAGCAGTAAATGTTACCATTATGGAAGCAATGGTTGATCTGAATATACGTTCCAATTGTATGTGTGGTATCGGATGTAAGGATGGCGTTGTCTGTATCAACATAAATGAAGCAACGGTTAATGTTGTCGGCAACGGAAAAGAAGCCATTGCCTATGGAAACTTTGCGGACACCGGCGTGGTTCAGGCTTATTATGCAGATATATTCACCAATATGAAAACCAAACATGCATCAGATGTGGGACTGAAAGAATTCGACCTTATCAACTGCAGAAGCCGTTTTGTATTAAACGGCACGGAAGTGGAACATTAGGGACGTTGTTTTTGTCATGATGTTGAATAGCCCATTTCAAAAAAACTTAGAGTAGCAGAATGCATAAAATAAATTATTTTCATTCGTTTGTGCTAAACATTCCGATGATCCTCAAAGGACAAAAATCGTGTTCAGCAATGGCTTCCACGATTTTTAGAGTCTCATCTCCATAGCACAAAATGTCATGAAAACAATTTATTTTATGCATTCGCTATGTAGATAATTATAAATGGGCTATTCAACATCATGACGAAAGCAACATCCCTGCGAAATATTCTCCAATTTTTGCGATGAATTGCAAGGCATCCGGCTTCATTTCTTCCGGAAATGTTGTGAGAACAGGCGCTGTCTCAAAGTTGAGCACGCCTCCAAACCCAATCGCCTTAAGTCCTCTGAGGAAACCATCCCAGTCTGTGGATGAAGTATTTTCCCTTGTCTTTGTAAAAGTAAATGGTATCTGATGTAAATCACTGATGCCATCATTATCATGAATATGCAGCACTTTCAGCCTGTGACCCAACGTTGTGATAAAACTTTCAAAATCAAGTCCGACAATGTTGGCATGGCCTGTATCAAAACAGAAGCCTAAGACTTCTCTAAAATAATCATTCAGTTCTTATCATAAAGCGGTTCCGTTCAATCCTTTGTTCACAATACAACATACATGATCTTGACATACGGTTCCGTCTTCTCTTTCATCATGTGAAATCCTCGATCCAGCTCTGGCAGGGAAAGTCTATGTGTAATCTGCTCCTCCGGATGAATACGTCCTTCTTTTAAACATTTTAGAACAAAATGCCAGTCATCGGAATATGCATTTTCGTCCGTCTCACCCAGGAAAGAAGAATTCCAGGTTCCGGTAATACGTAGTTGCCTTCTTAAAATTTTCCAATAGGTATTTTTATCAAGCTGCATATCCGAATACGGATTTCCTACCAGACAAATCTGTCCGCCTGCTGCCGTTAGGTTGACTGCCTGGGATATTGTTTCATTTTTTCCAACACATTCAAAAAAAACATCGACACCTTTACAACCGGTATTCCGGTTGATAAATTCATCTACATCCATTGTCCTGCTATTGCAAAAATGATTTTCCAAAAGTCCCATGGATGAAAAAGCAGCTTTCTGTGATTCCTTAGAACCGATTGCATAAATATTTTTAATGCCTTTTTCCCGTAAGAACATCATCAAAAATTGACCAATCGTTCCCAAACCGCATACCGCTACAGAAGACTCTTCTGTAATAGAAAGCCGCCGTATAGCATGAACAGCCACAGACATGGGTTCCAACATCGCTGCCTGTTCATAACTTACTTCTTCCGGTAATGTTATAAGATTCCATTCGGGCACTGCCACATACTCTGCAAATCCCCCATTGGTCCTGGAACCCAGATAATTGTAATTACTACACATTTCATACTGCCCGGAGATGCATGCGGCGCATTTTTTGCAGGGAATCAATGGAAAAATTCCAACTCGTCTGCCAATCCATTCTTCTGAAACAGAATCCCCTACGCTTTCTACCTGACCGGAAAATTCATGTCCAATGATCAATGGCATCTTGTGGGCACCATTTTCGTAAACTCTCTGAATGTCAGAACCACATATTCCTGCAGCCTTTACCTTGACAACTACCTCACCTTTGTCCGGCTCCGGCCGATTTACTTCTTTATAATGAATTTCTCCTATATTTTCCAAAACCCAGGCTTTCACGTTATCCTTTCCTTTCCTGCACCTATCAATTCTCTGGTATTTTTATATAAATTAACTTTCCTATTCTACATTGATCTTTGGTTCTTCACAATGCTTTGAAATCTCTCCAAATCAGTCATCGTCGTAATTTTGAAATTTTCTTCATTTCCCGGAACCATGACAACGTCCATTCCTGCGAGAATTGCCGGTTCTGTAGAACCATTGATGGAGAATATTTTGGATGTCGGTGATATAACTCTCTGCCCTGTCTCCGATGTCATCCATTGAAGCAGGCTTTCATTGGCATGCATATATTTCAGATAGCGGAATATTTCCGGAGCCTGTCCCGCAAAAATTTCCTTCCGGTCAAGCAGTGCCGATACGCAGCTTCCATCCTGACTAAGATATACGGTATCCTTCATGGGAAGTACCGGAAGAACACCGTCATGCTCCTGCAGTGCATCAATATAACAGTATATATTTTCTGCTGTCAATAAAGGTCTGGCCGCATCATGAATCAATACACAATCATCATCATTCATAGCTTCTCTGCAATCCCAATTATCCCGCATATATTCCAGGGCATGATAAACGGACATCTGCCGGTTTTCTCCGGGTTCTGCAAATCCCAGAAATTTTTTCTGTACATCCTCCTCCTGGAGACATTGTCTGAGATACTCCTGCCAGGAGGATGCTGCTACAATGACAATACGGTCAATTTCTTCACAGCAGGACAATGTCCGGATACAATAGGAAATAACCGGTCTTCCCTGAACTTCAATATATTGCTTTGGTATATTACTTCTCAGGCGGGTACCGGTTCCACCAGAAAGCA
>SAMEA3663038__coassemble_690_pt1 | contig 10573 bp, 11 predicted proteins | sample SAMEA3663038__metabat2_low_PE_030 | metagenome-assembled genome bin SAMEA3663038 (sample SAMEA3663038) | pig gut metagenome | biome: pig gut; feature: pig-associated habitat; material: faeces | place: France | collected 2012 | reverse complement strand
AATCGTGGAAGCCATTGCTGAACACGATTTTTGCTCTTTGAGGCTCATCGTAACGGTTAGCGCATAGGAATGAAAACATTTTGTTTTTTACAATTTGCAAAGTCATAAATTGTAAATGGACTTTTGATACCCACACAAAAAAATACTTTGATTATAAAAATAATTATTGACAAATGTATATGACAGTAATATAGTTATAATTGCAAATACTTTGAAAGTCAAAATATTAGAAAATCAAATTAAAAAAGGAGAACAAAAAATGTTAGAAAGAGTAAAAGAAATCATTGAAGAACAGTTGAGCATTGAAGGAGTTGAGATTACCCCGGAGACACGTTTCAAAGAGGATTTACAGGCAGATTCCCTGGATTTGTTTGAGATGGTGATGGCATTTGAGGAAGAATATGGTGTTGAAATCAGCGCAGAAGATCTGGAGAAGATTACAACCGTTGGTGCGATTATTGACTATATTGAGAGCAAGAAGGCAGAGTAAGCAGTCATAACCGAAAACGAAAGGATTTGGGAATGAAAACAAAAATTACAGAACTTTTAGGAATAGAATTTCCTGTGATTCAGGGTGGCATGGCATGGGTTGCAGAGCATCATCTTGCAGCCGCAGTAAGTAATGCAGGTGGATTGGGCCTTATCGGTGCTGCATCTGCACCCCCTGAAATTGTACGGGAGGAAATCCGTAAATGTAAGGAATTAACAGATCGGCCGTTTGGCGTGAATATTATGCTTTTGAATCCGAATGCCGATGAAGTAGCGAAGATTGTTGTAGAGGAAGGAATCAAAGTGGTAACCACAGGAGCCGGTAATCCTTCCAAATATATGAGTATGTGGAAAGAAGCAGGCGTAAGAGTGATTCCTGTTGTAGCCAGTGTAGCAATGGCGAAGCTTATGGAAAGAGCCGGTGCAGATGCTGTTGTTGCAGAAGGAATGGAAAGCGGTGGACATATTGGTTCAGCTACCACCATGACGCTGGTTCCCCAGGTGGCAGATGCTGTGAAGATTCCGGTGATTGCAGCCGGCGGCATTGCTGATGGCAGAGGAATTGCGGCGGCATTTATGCTTGGCGCAGAGGCAGTGCAGATAGGAACCCGTTTTGTGGTATCCAAAGAGTCTATTGTACATGAAAATTATAAGCAGAAGGTGATCAATGCAAAAGACATTGATTCGGAAGTGACGGGACTGACGCATGGGCATCCGATTCGCTGCCTGCGTAATAAGATGACAAAGGAATATCTCCGTCTGGAAAAAGAAGGCGCTGATTTTATGGAGCTGGAAAAACTGACCTTAGGTTCCCTGCGGAATGCAGTAATTGATGGAGACGTTGTTAACGGAACTGTTATGGCAGGACAGATTGCAGGATTGATTTCAAAGGAACAGACCTGTCAGGAAATGATTCAGGAGATGATGTCTGAGGCAGAACAGCTTTTACATCTGGCTTAAAGATAAAGGAGCGGAATATGGGAAAGACAGCATTTATCTTCCCGGGACAGGGTGCACAGTATCCGGGAATGGGAAAAGATTTTTACGATACATATGAAGAGGCAAGGGAGGTATTCCGGCTTGCGGGCAAGGTATCCGGACTGGATATGGAAACTCTCTGCTTTACGGAAAATGAACAGCTGAACATCACGGAATATACACAGATTGCAATGCTGGCTGATGAAGTTGCTATTTTGCAGGTGTTAAAAGCTAAGGGTGTTCAGGCAGATGTTTATGCAGGCTTAAGCCTTGGAGAATACGGGGCGCTGGCAGCAGCCGGAGTAATGAAACAGGAGGATCTGTTTGATGTAATCCGTAAGCGCGGCATCTATATGCAGGAAGCTTATCCGGTAGGCGGTGCCATGACTGCAGTGCTTGGGCTGGAGGCAGACAAGGTAAAAGATGCATGTGAAAAAACAGATGGCTTAGTCAGCGTTGCCAATTACAACTGTCCCGGACAGACTGTTATTACCGGAGAGGCAGATGCGGTAGAGCGGGCAGCAAAAGCGTGCAGTGAGGCCGGTGCAAAGCGGTGTATTCCTTTAAAGGTCAGTGGACCTTTCCATTCAAAGCTTTTGGAGGATGCATCCAAGAAACTGGGTGGGGCACTGGCAGATAAGGAGATTATGAAGCCGCAGATTCCTTATGTATGTAATGTTTCTGCGTCCTATGTGACTGAAGCGGAAGGAATCCGAGAATTACTGGAACAGCAGATCTGCAGCAGTGTATGCTGGCAGCAGAGCATGGAAAAAATGATTGCGGACGGTGTGGATACATTTGTAGAAATCGGTCCGGGAAAAACATTGACAGGCTTTTTGAAGAAAATCAGTAAGGATGTCAAGGTATACAGTATCGATAAACTGGCTGACCTGGATAAGTTCATGGAGGAAAAGGTATGTTAAGTGGAAAAGTGGCTTTGGTAACAGGCGGTGCCAGAGGAATCGGAAGGGAAATCGCTTTGGCGTTTGGGAAAAATGGTGCAACTGTTATTGTCAATTATAATGGCTCAAAGGATAAAGCAGAGGAACTGGTATCTCTGATTGAAGAACAGGGCGGGAAAGCTACAGCCATTCAGTGTGATGTTTCTGACAATGAAGCATGTAAGGAGATGATAGATCAGATTCTCAAGGAGTTTGGTCGGGTGGATATTCTGGTAAATAATGCCGGCGTGACCAGGGATAATCTGATTATGCGCATGTCTGAGGAAGATTATGATCTTGTCTTAAATACAAATCTGAAAGGGGCATTTCATACAATCCGCCATCTTTCCAGAAGTTTTCTCAAGCAGCGAAGCGGTAAGATTATTAATATCTCTTCCATCACCGGTATCATGGGAAATCCCGGACAGGCCAATTATGCGGCATCAAAGGCAGGGCTGATCGGATTGACCAAAAGTGTGGCAAAAGAACTTGGAAGCCGGGGAATCTGTGTGAATGCCATTGCGCCCGGATTTATTGAGACAGATATGACCAATGCACTGGGCGAAGAGGTAAGAGCTGCTTATGAAAAGCAGATTCCGCTTGGAAGACTTGGAAAACCGCAGGACATTGCAGAACTTGCTTTGTTCCTGGCAGGGAGCGGTTCGGATTATATTACCGGTCAGGTGATCAGCGTAAATGGTGGAATGGCTTAACAGATATTAAATGTAAAGAAAGGTGCGGTGATTAGTATGCGTAGAGTCGTCGTAACAGGCATGGGAGTAATTTCTCCCATCGGAAATGGCGTAGAAGCTTTTTGGGATAATATCAAAAAAGGAACCATCGGATTTGACCGTATTTCCTATTTTGATACAACGGACTATAAATGTAAGCTGGCTGCTGAGGTAAAGGATTTCAATCCGGAAGATTACATGGATAAAAAATCTGCCAAAAGAATGGAACGGTTCTGTCAGTTTGCTGTTGCGGCAGCAGGAGAGGCAATCAAAGATGCGGGACTGGATATGGAGAAGGAAGATCCCTACAGGGTTGGAAGTGCTGTGGGAAGCGGTATCGGAAGCCTGCAGGCAATGGAGCGCGAGCATAGCCGTCTTTTGGAGAAAGGACCGGGAAAAATCGGACCTCTGCTGGTTCCGCTGATGATTTCCAATATGGCTGTTGGAAATGTAAGTATCTATTATGGCTTGAAGGGAAAGAGCATCAATGTGGTAACGGCCTGTGCTACGGGTACCAATTCTCTGGGTGAGGCATTCCGTACGATCCAGTATGGTGATGCGGATGTCATGATTGCAGGAGGAACGGAAAGCTCTATTACCCCGATTGGTATTGCCGGATTTTCTGCCCTGACAGCTTTGACAAGCAGTGAGGATCCAAAGAGATGTTCTATTCCGTTTGACAAGGAACGCAGCGGTTTTGTAATGGGCGAGGGCGCAGGAATTGTTGTTCTGGAAGAGCTGGAACATGCATTAAAGCGAAATGCAAAGATTTATGCAGAGGTCATCGGGTATGGATGTTCTTCCGATGCATATCACATCACTTCACCGGCAGAAGACGGAGCAGGTGCAGCCAAGGCAATGCTGAATGCACTGGCAGACGGCAACGTTAAGCCGGAAGAACTTACCTGTATTAATGCACACGGAACAAGTACGCATCACAATGATCTGTTTGAAACCAGAGCCATCAAGAGTGCTTTTGGAGAACATGCATATGATTTGAAGATTAACTCTACCAAATCCATGGTCGGACACCTTTTAGGGGCAGCCGGAGCAGTAGAATTTGTAACCTGCGTGAAGGAGATTCAGGATGGTTTCATTCATGCAACTGTCGGACTGCAGGAATCAGAGGAAGAGCTGGATCTGAATTACTGCAAGGAAGCATATCAGGAAGAGGTGCCTTATGTATTGAGCAACTCTCTTGGTTTTGGAGGACACAATGCAAGTATTTTGCTGAAGAAATACGAGTAGGAGGCAGGAAAAATGGCAGTATTGGATACCAAGGAAATCATGGAAATTATTCCCCACAGACAGCCGTTTCTACTGATTGATACCATTGAGGAACTGGAACCGGGGGTGAGGGCAGTCGGTAAAAAATGCGTCAGCTTCAATGAACCGTATTTTGCCGGGCATTTTCCGGGCAATCCTGTCATGCCGGGCGTTCTGATTATTGAGGCACTGGCACAGGTTGGAGCAGTTGCAATCTTAGGACAGGAGCAATGGAAAGGAAAAACAGCTTATTTTGTCGGTATTAACAATGCAAAGTTCCGACAGAGGGTACTGCCGGGCGATGTTTTAATGCTGGAAACCACAATTGTAAAACAGAAGGGCTCCATCGGTGTAGGTGAAGCGGTAGCAACAGTAAACGGTAAAGTAGTAGCAAAAGCTGAACTTACTTTTGCAATTGGTGAATAACAAGAGGTCTGAAAAATGAAACATATATTTTGGAAAGCAAAAGAGACTACGCAGAATACAGAGGAAAATCAGCAGCCGGAAGTTGTCCTGATTAAATGTCCGAAATGTGAAAGGACGCTGGATCGCGCCAGAGTAGTGAAGAAAAAATATATTTGTTATGAATGCGGTTATCATTTCAGAGTGAAAACCTCCAACCGTATCCGCATGGTGGCAGATCCTGGCAGCTTTGAACCATGGTTTGATGAAATGGAAATCAGTAACCCGTTAAAGTATGAGGGGTATGAAGAAAAGCTTCAGGCAGCAAGAGAAAAAACAGGCCTAAAGGAAGCTGTAACCGTTGGGAAATGTACCATTTTCGGAGAAGAGGCAGTAATCGGAATCTGTGATGCACGATTCATGATGGCAAGCATGGGACATGTGGTTGGAGAGATGATTACCAGTGCCATTGAAAAAGCAACAGAGCTTGCTCTGCCGGTATTTTTGTTCTGTTGTTCAGGCGGCGCAAGAATGCAGGAGGGGATTGTTTCTCTGATGCAGATGGCAAAAACATCTGCAGCAATCAAGAAACATTCAGAGGCAGGACTGTTATACAGTACGATTCTTACAGATCCTACAACCGGTGGTGTTACCGCAAGCTTTGCCATGCTGGGAGATGTAATTATTGCAGAACCGGGGGCACTGATTGGATTTGCCGGTCCCAGGGTAATCAAACAGACCATTGGACAGGAGTTGCCGGAAGGATTCCAGACAGCGGAATTTCTGGTGGAACATGGAATTATAGATGGAATTGTTGAAAGAAAATATTTAAAGAAAACCTTATTCTTTTTAATCAAATCCCATCAGAAAGCAGGCAAGAAGTTTCAGGTTCATCTGGGAGAGGAATATCATTTCCAGCTGAAGGAAACCATTAAGGAAAGAAGCTTCCTGGCTACTACGAAGAGTGCGTGGGAAAAGGTACAGGGTGTCAGGCGTGCGGAAAGACCATCGGCACTGGACTATATGGAATATATCTTCAGTGATTTTGTGGAAGCACACGGAGACAGAGCTTTTCGGGATGATGGTGCTATTGTAGGAGGCATTGCGTTCCTTGGAAGACAGCCGGTTACCGTCATTGCAGATATTAAGGGCAAAGACTTTAGGGATTGTGAAAAGCATAATTTCGGTATGCCGATGCCGGAAGGATACCGTAAGGCACTGCGCCTGATGAAGCAGGCAGAAAAATTCGGAAGACCGATCATCAGCTTTGTCAATACACCGGGAGCATTCTGCGGAATTGAAGCAGAGGAACGGGGGCAGGGAGAAGCGATTGCAAGAAATCTTATGGAAATGTCCAGTCTGAAAGTGCCGGTGCTGACAATCCTGATCGGAGAAGGCGGCAGTGGCGGTGCTTTGGCAACAGCTGTGGGGAATGAAGTCTGGATGTTGGAAAATGCTACATATTCCATTCTTTCTCCAGAGGGATTTGCGTCAATCCTCTGGAAGGACGGAAGCAGGGCAAAGGAAGCCAGCGAGGTTATGAATATTACAGCACAGGATTTGAAGCGCCTGGGCATTATTGAAAAGATCATTCCTGAATATGGCGGAGCCGACAGTGCAACACAGGCTGCGATCGGTGGCTATCTGAAGGAACAGATCATGGATTTCCTAAAAAAATATGACGGAAAGACAGGAGAAGAAATTGCTGCACAGCGATATGAACGCTTCCGTAACTTCTAGGATAGATGGAAAGTCAGTTGAACAGATAACATTAGAAAAGACTTCCCGGAAAGGGAGATAAAAATGAGTGTACCCGAATTAAAAATAGGGAATTTAACTGCTAAGATACCGGTCATTCAGGGCGGTATGGGGGTAGGCGTCAGCCTGTCCTCGCTTGCAGGAAGTGTTGCAAAGGCAGGGGGAGTCGGGATCATCTCTACGGCACAGATTGGATTTAGGGAGCCGGATTATGATGAAAATCCTCTTGCGTGTAATTTAAGGGCGATTCCTAAGGAAATTGAAAAAGCCAGAGAAATAGCACCGGATGGAATTATCGGAGTTAATATTATGGTAGCCACCCAGCATTACGAAGACTATGTGTGGGCAGCAGTGGATGCCGGAGTTGACCTGATTATTTCCGGAGCGGGGCTTCCGATGAACTTACCGGAATTGACGAAGGATACGCCGGTTCTGATTGCACCGATTGTTTCCTCGGCAAAATCATTTCATGTGATTACAAAGTATTGGATGAAGAAGTATGGGCGCAGACCGGATCTGGTTGTGATCGAAGGACCTAAAGCCGGAGGACATCTTGGATTTACCAGAGGCGAGCTTGACAGTTATACAAAAGAATCCTATGATGAAGAGGTTAAAGTGATTATCGGTCTTGCAAAGCAACAGGAAATACCTGTGGTTGTGGCCGGAGGCATATATGACAGGGCAGATCTGGAGCATTATCTGGCACTGGGTGCGAAGGGGGTGCAGATGGCAACCCGTTTTGTGACGACAGTCGAATGTGATGCATCTGATGCATTTAAACAGGCATATCTGGATGCACGCAGGGAGGACATGGTAATTATCAGCAGTCCGGTAGGAATGCCCGGAAGAGCCATTCACAATGAATTTGTGGATCGTGTGAATGCCGGGGAACGTTTTATGCAGGGGTGCCACCGTTGTGTGAAGACGTGTGATCCTTCCACGACACCCTATTGTATTACGGCAGCGCTTATCAATGCAGTCCGGGGAAATGTAAAGGACGGACTGATCTTCTGTGGCAGTAATGCCTATCGTGCCGATCATATGGAGATGGTTGCTGAGATAATGGAGGAATTTTCATGACAAATATGATAATCACCGGGACAGGAAGCTGTCTTCCTGACCAGATCATAACAAATGAGGACTTAACAAAACTGGTAGAAACCTCTGATGAATGGATCCGGGAGCGGACAGGCATCGGAGAGAGACATATTTCCAAAACAGAAACCGTGGCAGAGCTTGCTTCAAAGGCCTGTGAAAGGGCATTGCAGCAGGCGGGAAGGAAACCGGAGGAAGTGGATCTGATTCTGGTGGCAACCTGTTCCCCGGAATTGCTTCTACCATGCTGTGCCTGTCAGGTACAGCAGCATTTAAAGGCAGAAAATGCAGTGGCATTTGATTTAAATGCTGCCTGTTCGGGATTCCTTTTTGCACTGGATACCGCCTGGGCTTATCTGAAGGCGGGGATTTACCATAATGCCCTGATTGTAGGCAGTGAAGTGCTTTCCAAGCTGGTTGACTGGACGGATCGATCCACATGTGTCTTATTTGGAGATGGTGCAGGAGCGGTTTTTGTGGAGCAGGCAGAATCGAAAGACGGTCTTAACCATGGCATGAAGAGCATGGTTCAGGGAAGCGACGGAAGTCTCGGAAATGCATTAACATGTCTGGAACGGGCGGTAGAGAGCCCTTTTGCGGGACAGGGAGAGGAAATGCCGGATGGGTTTGTGCGTATGGACGGTAAGGAAATTTATAAATTTGCCACACGCAGAATCCCTGATGTGATTGAAAAGGCAGTTGCCGCAGCGGAAATGACAGTAGATGATATTGATCTGTTTGTGTTACATCAGGCCAATGTAAGGATTATTGAAACAGTTGCAAAACGGTTGCATGCAGACATATCAAAGTTTCCGGTAAATCTGGACCGGGTAGGAAACATGTCTTCTGCAACGATTCCGGTTCTCTTAGATGAGTTAAATCGTGCAGGGAAGCTGCAACGCGGACAGAAGATCGTGCTTTCAGGATTCGGAGCAGGATTAACCTATGGAGCAAGTGTCATCATCTGGTAGTCTGCAGGTAGGGTGTGACAAATTATAATAAAGCAGTAGAAAGGGAGAATAATCCCATGGAAAAGGGAGAAACCAGACGAATGAATGAACTCCTGGTTGATATATTCAATCACGTAATGGACACGGAATCAAAGGCGGTCATTACAGAGGAGTTTAAAGATATTTCCAATAATGATATGCATATCCTGGAGGCAGTTGGGATTGAAGAACCGCGGCGTATGTCCGTGATAGCCAAATCACTGAATGTTACCATGGGGACTCTGACAATCAATATGAACGCTTTGGAGGAAAAGGGTTATATTGTGCGGGAGCGGAGCACAGAGGACAAGCGTGTGGTACTGGTGACACTGACGGAAAAGGGGCGAAAAGCATTCTTTCATCACAGAGACTTTCACCGGCATATGATCAGTACCCTGATCAGGGATCTGGATGAAGAAGAAAGAAGGGTGCTGCTAAAATGCCTGACCAGTTTGAATAAGTTTTTTAGCGAACAGAATACATTATTATGACAGGAAAAGGAAAGAAATCATTTTGCTTCCCAAAAGGATTTGGAAAGTAAAATGGTTTTCTTTTTTTGTGAAAAGGTTATGAAAATAAAACATACTACTTAACAACGACGAAGAATTATGCTATACTAAAGTCGAAATATTAGGATTTAGTGCGGAGGTATATTATGCAGGAAAAATTGGGACAGGTTATTGAAGTGTTACAGAAGATGCGTCAGATGATGAACCAGCAGGAGATGCTTCTGGAATTGTTTGATGATACTAAGACGGTGGTTTTTTGTGATGCCATCGGAAGTATAGTACCGAAGCACTCTTTGGGAGATTCCGCAACGGTTGAGAGGGATGCATTAGACAGAGTATTCAGTACAGGGGAATCTTTCTGCGATGAGGGGATTGATGAAACCGGTAAAAAATATGAGATGACCTATGTTCCCGTTGAGGACGGGGAAACGATTGTCGGTTGCATTGTAACAACATATGTGAAGCATGATAATGAGCTTGCCATGGAAAAGGCAGAAACCTTTATGGATGCCATTGACAGGATCAATAACTCAATTGATATGATGACCATCCATTTTGAAAATCTGTTTGATAAACTGCAGAGCATGCAGGAGAAGACAGGAAGTATCAGTGCAGGTGTAGAGAATACATCAACGGTCGTATCAAAGATTAAGGCCAATGCTTCCAAATCAAAGATTCTTGCTTTGAATGCTTCCATTGAAGCAGCAAGAAGTGGTGAGGCAGGAAGAGGATTTACCGTAGTTGCCAAAGAAATGGGTGAGATGGCAACTGCAAGTGGTACTTCTGCAGTTGAGATCAATACAGCACTACAGTCTATTTTCGCAGACCTGGACGAGATTACCACATCTATTTCTGACGCCAACGGACTTGCTGAGAAGCAGACCAATTCCATTGAAGAAATTGAGGAATATTTAAGAGCGGCATTGCAGGCTGCGATGGAACTGGGTGAGGTACTGCAGAGCCAGTAAAATATCAGAGACAGAAACGGAGAAAGCTATGCGGATCGGAATGGGATATGATGTCCACAGGCTTACAAAAGACAGGGATCTGGTCATCGGCGGTGTTACAATTCCATATGAACTGGGGCTGTTAGGTCATTCCGATGCAGATGTATTGTTACATGCTATTATGGATGCACTGCTGGGGGCTGCGTCATTAGGAGATATCGGGCTTCATTTCCCGGATACGGAGGAAGCGTACCGGGGAATCTCAAGTATCAGACTTTTGGAAAAGGTCAGAGAGCTTTTAGAGGAACATTGTTTCCTGATTGAAAATATTGATGCTACGATTATCGCCCAGGCACCGAAAATGCGTCCGTATATTGACCGGATGAGGGAAAACATTGCAAAGGCTTTGCAGATTGATATCTCTCAGATCAATGTGAAGGCGACAACAGAGGAAGGGTTGGGCTTTAC
>SAMEA3663038__coassemble_669_pt1 | contig 10742 bp, 10 predicted proteins | sample SAMEA3663038__metabat2_low_PE_030 | metagenome-assembled genome bin SAMEA3663038 (sample SAMEA3663038) | pig gut metagenome | biome: pig gut; feature: pig-associated habitat; material: faeces | place: France | collected 2012 | reverse complement strand
AAAAATGAAAATTATATTGTTACCGGAACAATTGCCGGAAAGGAATTTTACGATCTCTATGGAGAGAATTTTGTAAACAGTAATACGATTCAGAATATGACTGGTATTTCCGAAGATGCATTTAAAGATCTGGTTCTGGATGCAGAGCTTGAATTTGATTATGAAACAAATCAGATTGTTTGCATGTCATTTGTAGTGAATGAGGAAGCATCAGAGCTGCCGGAGGATATGAAAGAGATAGAATATGAGTTGTCTATTATATTCCATGAAATCGATCCGGAGAATAATGGGGAATTGGAAATTCCGGAAGATGTTATTGATGAGGCAGTTCCGGAAAGTGAAAACAATTCAATCTTTAGTTTTAATGATCCCGAAGTATCGGAAGAAACACCTGCCAATAGTATCGGTAATTCTGATTTTGTTGTGCCGGAAAATATCATTGAAATGGTGCAGAGTAATCTGTTAAATTATGATCCAAATTTTGATATTACCTTATCAAATGAAACAGATGCAGAGGTGCTTACCGGAATTTATGAAACGAGTGGTTATACCTATTCTTTGACAGTCATGTATTGTGATAGCCAAGAATCAGCGGTTCGGTATTATGAAGAAGCATATGATGTCACGGAAGAGTACAGTGGTAATTTTAGTGATTTGATAACAAATACTTCCACCGGTGCAACCGGTATTATTAATACAGTATTTGTTTCTGAGGAGAAAAATTTTGCGACTTTAGTGTCACAATTGCAGGAATTAATGATTCTTTGTGTTGTTGAGGATAAGAATGGAAATGCAGGTGCAGAGGATATGATGAATGAGATTAATGCAATGATGGCTATTTCAGGTTTAGATTAATAATAAATTAGATTAATAAAAAGGAGGAATGAGAATGAGTGAGGTATTAGACAATATCAAATCAAGAAGAAGTATCCGGTCTTTTAAAAAAGATATGGTACCGAAAGATAAGATTGAAAAGATTATGGAAGCAGGAACTTATGCGGCAAGCGGAATGAACGTTCAGGTCCCGATTATTATTGCAATCACAGATCCTGAAAAGAGAAATTCATTAAGCAGGACCAATGCGAAGATCATGGGAAAGGATGAAAGTTTTGATCCTTTCTATGGTGCGCCGGTGATTCTTCTCGTATTATCATTAAAAGAACGGCCTACCTATGTACAAGATGGCAGTCTTGTGCTTGGAAATATGATGCTGGCTGCCCATGATCTGGGGCTTGGAAGCTGTTGGATTCACAGGGCAAAGGAAGAACTGGAACTGCCTGAATGGAAAGCATGGGTAGAATCTCTTGGCATTCAGGGAGAATTTGAAGGGGTTGGTCATTTGGCACTGGGGTATATGGAAGGAGAGTATCCTGCAGCACCTGAAAGAAGACCGGGCAGAACCTTTATCATTTAGCTGATACTTTTATTAAAATAATTTGATTGCGAGTATGTGTGATGGAACAGGATGAAATTACGAAAAAAAATACCATACGGGAGCAGGTAGACGTCTGTGTTATCGGAGCAGGTCATGCCGGTTGTGAGGCTGCTCTTGCATGTGCAAGAATGGGTATGGAAACGGTTATTTTTACAGTCAGTATAGATTCGATTGCATTAATGCCCTGTAATCCTAATATTGGTGGATCTTCCAAAGGACATCTGGTAAGGGAACTGGATGCTCTTGGCGGAGAGATGGGAAAGAATATTGACAAAACCTTTATCCAGTCAAAAATGTTGAACCAGTCCAAAGGTCCTGCGGTCCACTCTCTTCGTGCCCAGGCGGATAAGGCAGATTATACCAGATCTATGAGAAAGGTTTTGGAAAATACAGAACATCTTACGATTAAGCAGGCTGAAGTTTGTGAAATTATTTGTAATAAAGAAAATGCAACAAATGATAAATTAGCTGATGTTACCGGTAGTGAAAAGATTGGAATCAATAGTGAAGTCTTTGGTCCAACGAAAAAGATTGTGGGTGTAAAAACTTACACAGGCGCAATCTATGAGTGTAAGGCAGTGGTAATCTGCAGTGGAACCTATCTGAAAGCAAGATGTCTTTGTGGTGAGGCAATTACTTATACCGGTCCTAATGGACTTCAGGCAGCGACTCATTTGTCCAAATCTTTAGAAGAAAATGGAGTTATGCTTCGGAGATTTAAAACAGGAACACCTGCGAGAATGGATAAGAGAAGTATTGATTTTTCCAAGATGGAAGAACAGTTTGGTGATGAAAGAGTTGTTCCATTTTCCTTTTCAACCAATCCGGAAGATGTCCAGATTGACCAGATTAGCTGTTGGCTGACTTACACGAATGAAAAGACACATGAAATTATTCGTGGTAATCTGGATCGTTCTCCTATTTATGCCGGTATTATAGAAGGCACGGGACCGAGATATTGTCCTTCCATTGAAGATAAAGTTGTAAAATTTGCAGAAAAGGAACGTCATCAGGTGTTCATCGAGCCGGAAGGAATTCATACCAATGAAATGTATGTGGGTGGTATGTCTTCTTCGTTACCGGAGGATGTTCAGCTGGCAATGTATCGTACAGTTCCCGGATTGGAGAATTGTAAAATTGTACGTAATGCCTATGCTATCGAATATGATTGTCTGTGTTCCAAACAGCTACTTCCCAGTCTGGAAATTAAAAATGTTAAGGGATTATTTTCTGCAGGACAGTTCAATGGAAGCAGTGGGTATGAGGAAGCAGCAGCACAGGGGTTGATTGCCGGTATTAATGCAGCGTTATCCATTCGCGGAAAGGAGCCTTTGATCTTAGATCGTTCTGAAAGTTATATCGGAGTGCTGATTGATGATCTGGTAACTAAGGATAACAGGGAACCTTATCGTATGATGACTTCCAGAGCCGAGTATCGATTGTTACTTCGTCAGGACAATGCAGATCTTCGCTTGCGTAAATATGGTTATCAGGTTGGTCTGGTGGATCGGGAAACTTATGACAGAACCTGTAAGAAAGAAGAATTGATTCATAAAGAAGTGGAAAGAATGTTCTTTTCTACTGTTGGTGCTAACAAGGGTGTTCAGGATTTTCTCGAATCCATGAATAGTGCCTCCATTAAGAAGAGTACTTCCATGGCGGAGTTAATATGTCGACCGGAGTTATCTTATGAGTTAATTGCACCCATTGATTTGGAGCGGGAAGATTTTATCAAGGAAGCTTCCTGTTATTGCGGAGATTCCGATTATTTAATGGAAGAATTGATCCAACAGATTAATATTAATATAAAATATGATGGTTATATTAAGCGGCAACAGCAGCAGGTTAAATTATTTAAGAAGATGGAAAGCCGTAGAATTCCGGAGGATATCAATTATGATGATGTATTGAGTCTTCGTCTGGAAGCCCGGCAGAAATTGAAAGAATTTCGTCCTCTTAATGTAGGCCAGGCATCCCGTATCAGTGGAGTCAGTCCGGCGGATATTTCTGTTTTGTTGGTATATCTGGATAGTAAATAGAAATTTTTATTTTTCATATAGGAAGGAGAGGGAAGATGGATCATAAGGAAAAGTGTAAAAGATTAAAAGCAATTCGTAAAAAAATTGCTGATGTTATCGGTGTGGATCTTCACCAGACAGAATGTACTTATGAAGGAGAATGTCCCGGTACTTGCCCGAAATGTAAAAAAGAAGAACAGATATTAAATAGAGCGATTATGGGCGGTACGGTAATGGCTACTGCGGTACTCCTTTCTGCCTGCGGTATGCAGAATGAAAGCAGTCATAATAATTCCAATGAATCCTCCGGTAATCTGCAAAGTTTATTTCAAAGAGGTGGAGAGGATGAATTAACCGGAGATGAATATGTTCCGGATGATATTCAAGGAGGAGAAGATGTTAGGCCGGAAGTATTAGAAGGGGATGTGGCATACGTTCCGGTTTGTGATTTAACAGATGAGGAGGTTGTACTTTCCATCTGTTCTAATTATTCCGGCGCTCCTTATGTAGAAATCGATCATTATGAGGGAGATAATATGATAGTTCATTGCTATGAAGTTGTTGATAATGGCGATGAATCTCATATTGCAACGATTGACTGGATTACGGTAAATCCCTATGAAATGACTATGACTAATTATATGGGAGATACCATAGATTACGAATCATATTATTATTAATTGTTTTGGTAGTTTACTAAATTGTAGGAATTGATTTTAATTAATTGGTTATGGATATTTTTCGTGTTCAGGTAATTAATCGACATAGATTATTAACCGATGGGGAAGGTGTTACGACTCTGGTGGGTCTTTATGCTTGTCCTCTTCATTGTAAATATTGTATCAATAAAGATGTTCTAAATAAATCAAAATTTATGGTTATGAGTCCGGAGCAGTTGTGGGAAAGGGTTAAGATTGATTATTGTTATTTTCTTTCTACCGGTGGAGGTCTTACTTTTGGTGGAGGAGAATCTTTAATTTATAGTGAACCAATTATCAAGTTTATGGATATTTTGCCGGAGGGAGTTTTGGTTAATTTGGAGACTTCTTTGAATTATGATACACCATTTTTTGATGAGATCATAAAAAGGGTTGATTCTCTTATTATTGATATCAAGTCCTTGGATGATGGGATTTATCAGGAATATACGGGTAAATCCTCTAAGTTTATGAAGGAAAATCTTAAGAAAATTCTTGATTCCGGATACAAAGATAAGTGTACTCTTCGTGTTCCTGTTATCCCTGAATTTGTGGACGAACAGGAAGCCGGGAAGGAAAAGGAAACTCTTCATTCCATGGGATTTCCAAATGTGGAAGTGTTCCCTTATATTATTAGGGATTACATGTAAAATGTTGTTTAAAATACTTTGATTATCAAACTATTATTTTAATGGAATATGTTGAGCTCGTGTGAAAAAACATGTGAGAGGATTAATATGAGTGATAAATTAGATATTTCCAAATTAAATAAATATGTTGGAGAATTAGGATTGACATTTACGAAATGTCAGCTTAATCAGTTTTTACAATATTATGAGCTTTTGGTTGAGTGGAATTCTTTTATGAATCTTACGGCTATTACGGAATTTGAGGAAGTCTTGATCAAACATTTTTCCGATAGTATCTCACTTATTCAGGCGAAAGATATCGATCTGATTAAGGATGCATGTATCGAAGGAAAAAGTGTTCGTGTATTAGATATCGGTACCGGAGCAGGCTTCCCTTCTATTCCTTTGAAAATTGCTTTTCCAAATCTTGAGATTACAATGTTAGATTCCTTGAACAAACGTATTAAATTTTTGGATGAGGTAATTGCACAATTGGACCTTAAAGATATTGTTGCATTACATGGGCGTGCTGAGGATTATGCCGGGAAGATTACGAAATCAGATAAATTTGATCAATCAGATCTTAGTCAGATGTGCTGTAGAGAAAATTTCGATATTGTAGTTTCCAGAGCAGTGGCTAATCTGTCTACTCTTTCAGAGTATTGCCTTCCGTATGTGAAAGAGGGCGGCATATTTGTTGCATACAAATCAGAAGAATTAGTGCAGGAACAGAAAAATGCAGAACATGCAATCAGTATTCTTGGTGGAAAGATTGAGGAAGTCATTCCGTTTACCTTACCTTATACGGAATTTCACAGAAGCCTTTGTGTGATCCGTAAGGTCAGACCGACACCGAAAAAATATCCAAGAAAAGCAGGAACACCTGCAAAGGAACCTCTGAAATAATTTTGTTGATCCCGGGAGAAAAATGATATGAAGGAATTGGAATCCGTTAGAAAGATTATTGAAGAAGAATATGCTGACTCCATGGAGCAATTATCTTATAAGAAAAAAATTTTGGTAGAACAGAAAAATGAAATCAGGGAGCAGGAACGATTTCTGCAGATACTGGAGCAGGAGAAAGAAAAAAAGACAGAGTTTTTGTCTGCCTATAATAATGATGAAATGGTTTCCCACCGCATCACAGAGGAAAAAAAGAAAAAAGAAACTGCGGAGAAGCTTTTAAAAGAAACAGAACGGGAATATCAGGAACTTACAGAAAAAAGTGATCGGTACAGAGCTGCACTGGATGATTTGCAGAAAATTGATGGGGAAGATACAGTCATGGTCAGTGGTCGGTTTGTGAAGGAAATGGAAGAACTGCTTGACCAGGTTTTGTCTGAGTATTCAAAAAGTTTAAAGAAGATAGAGCAGACGGTTGATGAATATATTTATATGGATCCGGAAAGGGTTAAGGTTGAAATTCGGACATCTATAAAGGAAAGCAAATCTTTTCTTCGTCAGGTGAAGTCAATCAGAAAAACAAATAGTAATTAAATCTTAATCAAAATAATAGGGGGATCTTTCTTGAGAAAAATATTGATTACCAACGATGATGGAATAGAATCAAAAGGAATTATCAGACTTGCTGAAGCTGCAAAAAAATTTGGTGAAGTCTGGGTGGTAGCACCGGAAAACGAGAGAAGTGCCATGTCGCACAGTGTTACCTTAAGGCATAGTATCGAGGCATGGAAAGTTGATTTCCCTGTTGCGGATGTTCATGCTTATGCAATCAATGGTACACCGGCGGATTGTGTCAGAATCGGATGTTTAAATATTGTTCCCGGAAAGCCGGATCATGTTTTTTCCGGAATCAATTATGGATATAATCTTGCATCGGATCTTCAGTATTCCGCTACTGTTGGGGCTTCCTTTGAAGCTGCATTTCAGAAGATACATACCATCGCATTCTCAGAAGATGCAAATGATCTGTATGAAGTTACAGATCATTATCTGAAAGAAATTATTGCGGAATTGATTGATCTTCCATTGGAAGCCAACCGGATCTGGAATGTTAATTTTCCCGGCTGCCGTCTGGAAGAGTGCAGGGGAATTCTCCGTAACAGAATGGTTTCTACAGATGATTTTTATAAAGATCATTATATTGAAACAAAGCTTTCCGACGGAAGAGTATCATATATGGTACAGGGGATTCGTAATTTCAAAGCATCAGAAGGAACGGACTTAAGGGCTATATTGGATCAATATGTTTCGGTCGGAGTTGTCAAAAATATATCATAGAATTATTTTTTTGTTATAATTTGTGTTAATACGTGTGAGATATCGTATGTACGGATCGAGAAAATGTCAATAAAAGGAACTATGTGGCATGAAGAAAAACAAAGGGTTTAGGTGGAAGCGTAACCGGAAAAAGAATATTTGGATTATTGTGTCTGTTGTGGCTGTAATCATTCTGGCTTTCATTGGAATCCTGATTTTTGTACAGTATTTAGGAGAAAAGGCTTTCGTATCCCGGGAGACTTCTACAAATTTGATGGAATTAGAAGCGGAAAAGACGGAAACAGGGATAGAGTTAGAATCAGAAGCGGGATCAGAATCGGAAGCAGGACCAAAAGCAGGATTGGAAGCCGATTTAGAATCAGAAGATCTTTCAGAGGATAGTGAATTGTCGTTGGAAGAAACGGGCTCAGAAATAGCAGAAGCTGATGGTACCGTAGAAGAACAATTGTCATGGAAAGAGGATCATGTAAAGGTACATGGTATTTATGTAACAGGTCCAATGGCCGGAAGCTCGGGAATGGAGAATCTGATCACACTTTTAGATGAGACCGAATTAAACACAATGGTTATTGATGTGAAGGATGATTTTGGAAATATTACCTATGATATGAATTTAAGTAGCGTTCAGGAACTGGGTAATTGCATCAAATATATCCGGAATATGGAAGATTTAATGGCTACCTTGAAGGAACATAATATCTATACCATTGCAAGAATTGTTTGTTTTAAGGATAATTGTCTGGCAATGGGAAGACCGGAGCTTGCATTGAAGACCTCAGATGGAACTTATGTGACGGATTCAAATGGTATATGCTGGGTAAATCCTTATTCTGAAGAGGTGTGGGCATATCTTACGGAAATTGCCGAGGAGGCTTTGGCAATCGGTTTTGATGAAGTACAGTTTGATTATGTGCGTTTTCCTGTTGGAAATGTGGCAAATGCAGCAGATTATGGTGTTGATATGGAGAGTTATCCTAAGGAGCAGGCAATTGCATCCTTTTTATCTTATGTGAAGGAACATCTTGGAGATCGTGCGGTCGTAGGAGCAGATCTGTTTGGAACAGTTATAGGAAACGAAGTAGATAAGGAACGGGTAGGGCAAGATTATGAAATATTGGGTGAAACTGTTGATGTGCTCTGTCCCATGGTATATCCTTCCCATTATGCAAACGGAGTCTTTGGTCTTTCCGTGCCGGATGCTTATCCTTATGAGACTGTTTTGGGTGCACTTAATAATTCAGTAATTGAACTTTCTAAAATAGAGTACGAAAAATCTGCGGTAGTAAGACCGTGGCTACAAGCCTTTACTGCAACCTGGGTGGATGGTTTCATCTCTTATGGTGGAGAGCAAATCCGTGCGCAGATTCAGGCAGTCTATGATGCGGGGTATGACGAATGGATTTTGTGGAATGCTTCTAATCGGTATTCTGCAGATGGACTTTTACCGCAATAAATCATAATAAAATCATAATATCTGTTTCACGTGAAACATTGGTTTACAGAATATTTTAGGCACAAGATATAGATTCGAATTGTTTCACGTGAAACATTATCTAGTAAAAAATCCGTGAAACAATTAATAGAATATCAAAAACCACAAATTTTCAATATAAATTTTTTTATTTTTATTCGATAATTTATCATTTTTTTATTGGAAGAAAGAAAAATATGATATATAATGTTATATAGTTTTTCATAATGTTATATTATTTCGAACCAAAATTGTGTTCAGCACTGGCTTCCAAAAAATCACATCTAAATAATTTTCTCATACAAAGGACGTCTGTAATGAAAATCCCGGATCTGATTTGAATTAAAATTTTCAGACCCATTTTGTATGTTGAAAATGTGAAAAACGCATTCAGAAGAAAGGTACGGTTAATATATGCAGAAAATTATTTCTATAGCAAACCAAAAAGGAGGCGTTGGTAAGACAACAACAACTGTCAATCTGGCAGCTTGTCTTGCTGCAAAAGGAAAAAAAGTCCTTGTAATCGATACGGATCCACAGGGAAATGCAACAAGCGGATTCAGTATTAATAAAGTAGAACAGGATAAAACCATTTATGAATTGTTATTAGGAGATTATTCCATTCAGGAATGTATCCTCCATGATGTGATTCCGGGAGTATCGGTGATCCCTTCCAATGTTAATCTTGCAGCTGCAGAGATTGAATTAATTGGAATAGAAAATAAAGAATTTTTATTAAGGAAAGAAATAGAATGGATCAAAGATCAGTATGATTATATTCTGATTGATTGTCCTCCGGCATTGAATACCTTAACGCTAAATGCAATGACAACAGCCAAAGCAGTTCTGGTGCCAATTCAATGTGAATATCTGGCATTGGAAGGATTAAGTGATCTGATTACAACAATCAATCTTGTAAAAGAACGATTGAATCCTGAATTGGATCTTGAAGGTATTGTATTTACCATGTACGATGCCAGAACAATTCTTTCCCAGCAGGTTGTTGAAAATGTAAAGGAACATTTTCCGGATAAGATTTATAATACCAAGATTCCAAGAAATGTACGTTTATCGGAAGCTCCCAGTTATGGTCAGCCGATTATTATGTACGATCCTAAATCATCCGGCGCAGAAAGTTATATGGCATTGGCAGATGAAGTGATTGCCAGAGAAGCGTCATCATAAGAATATATTCATAAAAAAGAAATTTGGAAAAGAAAACTGATATACATTAAATAATGTTCGGATATAGTCGAATGGAGAAAGGAAAAATACAGTATGGCAGCGAACAGAGGATTAGGAAAAGGGTTGGATGGTTTAATTAAAAATAAAACCGGAGCAGAACCTGTGAAAGAGTCAGCAGTAAAGGGTGCTGCTGTGATGATTGATATCAATAAGATAGAAAGAAATAAGGAACAGCCAAGAAAAAAATTTGATGAGGAAGCCCTGGAGGAATTGGCGGAATCCATTAAGCAGCATGGCGTGCTGCAGCCGTTACTGGTACAGGATCGGAAAGATCATTATGAGATCATTGCCGGTGAGCGAAGATGGCGTGCATCCCAGAAGGCAGGACTGAAACAGGTTCCCGTTATTATCAAGAATATGACAGAGCAGGAAATAGTAGAGATTTCCCTGATTGAAAATATCCAGAGAGAAGATCTGGATCCCATTGAAGAAGCAATGGCATACCGCCGCCTGAAGCAGGAATTTAAAATGACAGATGATGAAGTTGCCAATAAGGTATCCAAGAGTCGTGCTGCAGTAACCAATTCCATGCGTCTGTTGAAGCTGACACCGAAGGTACAGCAGATGGTAATTGATGATATGATTTCCACAGGACATGCCCGTGCACTTTTGATGATCGAAGATTCGGAAAAGCAGTATCAGCTTGCTATGGATGTTTTTGATAAAAAGATGTCGGTGCGGGAAGTAGAGAAGCTTGTTAAAAATCTGACAAAACCTGAGAAGGCAAAGAAGACAAGAAAGAAAGAAGATCTGGAAAAATATAAAGTTCATTTTGATGAATATGCAGAGAAGCTTTCTGAAAAACACAGCGTAAAGGTATCCGTTTCCTTAAAGGATAAAAATACCGGAAAACTGGAAATTGATTTTTACAGCAATGAAGAATTTGAAAAATTTTATGATTTACTTATGAAGTCATAGAAAGTATGCCTATAGTTCAGAGTATGCAAGTATCGGAAAGGCATGTTTTGTATAATGAAATAGATGACAAAAAATACGGAGGAAGCT
>SAMEA3663038__coassemble_662_pt1 | contig 10816 bp, 12 predicted proteins | sample SAMEA3663038__metabat2_low_PE_030 | metagenome-assembled genome bin SAMEA3663038 (sample SAMEA3663038) | pig gut metagenome | biome: pig gut; feature: pig-associated habitat; material: faeces | place: France | collected 2012 | reverse complement strand
TCTTGCCCAGGCAAAAACCTATGCTTACATTTATGCCAGCCAGAAGCAGCTTCCTTTTATCCGGGTCAGGATGTCTTACTGTAACTTTGAATCGGAGGATATCCGTTACTTTCATGAGGAATATTCCTATGCAGAGCTGGAAACATGGTTTGAAGAGATGATGCAGGAATATAAAAAGTGGGCGGATTTTCAGTTTGAATGGGAAAAAATCTATAAGTCATCTGCACGACAGGCAGAATTTCCTTTTTCTTACAGGGAAGGACAGCGTGAACTGGTTGTTTCGGTCTATCAGACAATACGGGAGTCAAAAAAACTTTTTATAGAAGCGCCTACGGGAGTCGGAAAGACAATTTCCACTGTTTTTCCGGCAGTGAAAGCTGTTGGGGAGGGGCTTGCAGGTAAAATATTTTATCTGACGGCAAAAACCATCACGAGGACGGTGGCAGAGGACACTTTTGAACTATTGAGAAGTAAGGGACTTTGCTGTAAAACAGTAACTCTGACGGCAAAGGAGAAAATCTGCCCCATGGATGAGGTGGAGTGTAATCCGTCTTCCTGCCCTTATGCAAAAGGACACTTTGACAGAATCAATGATGCACTGTTTGATATTATTACCCATGAGGATCGGATGGATCGAAATGTCATTGCAAGATATGCCGAAAAACATAAGGTTTGTCCTTTTGAACTAAGTCTGGATATCAGTCTTTTTGCAGATGGAATTATCTGTGATTACAATTATGTTTTTGATCCCCATGCCTCATTAAAACGTTATTTTTCCGAAGGAATCAGGGGGGATTATCTTTTCCTGATCGATGAGGCGCATAATCTGCTGGACCGGGGACGGGAGATGTACAGTGCTTCCCTATGCAAGGAGGATATTCTTGCATTAAGACGGTCAATTAAAGAAACTATCGATCCCGCCAAAAAAGTAGCGGCTTCCTATGAAAATGTCCAGGAGGAACTTTTCCCGAAACTGGAAGATCATAAGAAACCGGGTAAGCGTAACCTGCAGCTTGTCCGCATTGTAAAAGCATTGGAGCGGTGCAATAAGCATCTTCTGGAACTGAAACGGGAATGTGAGACTTATGTGGAACTGGAGGATGTCAGTGAACTGATCCGCATCATGGAAAGCCTGTATACGGTAATATCTGGAAGAAGATGATGACAGACCGGTCAGAAAACTGATTCTGGAATTCTATTTTGAAGTCAGCCATTTTCTGGCTATTTATGAAAAAATGGATGAGTATTATCAGCCCTATAGTGAACTTCGCGAGGATGGTTCCTTCATTGTGAAGCTTTTTTGCGTCAATCCCAGAAATAATCTTAAGGAATGCATGATGAAGGGACGGAGCAGTATTCTGTTTTCAGCGACGCTTCTGCCAATCCAGTATTATAAAAATCTGCTTGGCGGAGAGGCAGAGGATTATGAGATTTACGCAAAATCAACCTTTGACAGACGGCGGCTGGGACTATTTATCGGAAAAGATGTAACCAGCCGGTATACCAAACGGAATGATATGGAATATCATAAGATTGCTGCATATATTTATGAGGTATTTCAGGCAAGACCCGGCAATTATATGGTGTTTTTCCCATCCCATGTATTTCTGGAACGTGTTTATGATGTCTTCTGCAGAAGCTTTCTGGAAGAGGATACCATGGAATGTCTGGTGCAGCGGGAATATATGGATGAACAGATGCGTGAAGAATTTTTACAACGTTTTTCGAAGGAGCATGCAGGGCAGGGAGGTTATCTGGAAGATCGGGAAGCATCAGGAAAAGTATGTCTGAGGGAAAAAGCGCGGGATTATTCCGGGAAGGGTGTTATTGGTTTTTGCGTGCTGGGAGGAATTTTTTCCGAAGGAATTGACCTGCGGCAGGATTCCCTGATTGGAAGTATTATTGTTGGTCCGGGACTTCCCCAGATCTGTAACGAACGGGAAATTTTGAAAGCTTATTTTGATGATGCAGAGCATGATGGCTATGATTATGCCTACCGTTTCCCCGGAATGAACAAGGTTCTTCAGGCAGCCGGAAGGGTTATCAGGACAGCAGAGGATGTCGGCGTTGTAATTTTGCTGGAGGATCGGCTTTTGAACCATTCCTATCAGAGGATTTTTCCCAGAGAATGGAGCGGTTATGAGGTGACCACCAATCATTTGATTGCAGAAAAACTAAAGCGGTTTTGGAAGCGTTGGGAGTAATCTTATGTAAACTGCAACAGATTTCCACATTTGAAGAATAATTATTCATTTTTCATAAATGTTTCGACAGGACTTAACATATTTTTTAAATTATTTGTGGATAAGTGTGTGGGAATTGTTTATAAATCAAATAATTAAACCTACATTTAATATAATTACCTCCAAAAATATGACAAACATTTACCGGAACCGTCAAATTTTGCGTAAAATGAAAGTAGATGACATGATGTTATGTAAACTTAAAAGCGTGTAAAATTTCAGGATTTCATGCAGGAAAGATTTGGCTTATGATAAAGAATATTGTATAATGGAAAATGCAAGCTTATCAAGGAGGACAAAATTATGTGGGCGTACGAAAGTGTATTTTATCAAATTTATCCATTGGGATTCTGCGGAGCACCTTTTGAAAATGATGGTGTACCGGCATCAAGAATCAAAAAGGTGCTGGACTGGATTCCGCATATGAAAAAACTGGGAATCAATGCAATCTATTTTTCCCCGGTATTTGAATCGGATACGCATGGTTACAATACGAGGGATTATACAAAGATAGATACCCGCTTGGGAAGTAATGCAGATTTTGCAGAGGTATGTCAGGCACTTCATAAGGAAGGGATTAAGGTTGTTTTAGATGGTGTATTTAATCATGTGGGCAGAGGTTTCTGGGCATTTCAGGATGTCATAAAAAACAGAGAAGCTTCCCCGTATGTCAACTGGTTCCATCGTATTGACTTTGGTGGAAATTCCAATTATAATGACGGGCTTTGGTATGAAGGCTGGGAAGGCAATTATGATTTGGTAAAACTTAATCTTCATAATGAAGATGTGGTTCAGCATATTTTTTCGGCAGTGGAAGGCTGGATCAAGGAATTTGATATCGATGGAATCCGCCTGGATGTTGCATATTGTCTGGATTATGGCTTCCTTAACCGTCTTCGTGGCTTCTGTGATTCCAAGAAGCAGGATTTCTTCTTATTAGGAGAGGTACTTCATGGAGAATACGGAAAGATGATTCGGGAGATGAATATCCATTCTGTAACCAACTATCAGTGCTATAAGGGAATTCATTCCGCATTCAACAGCTGCAATATGTTTGAAATCATCCACTCACTGTTAAGGATGTTCGGACCGGAGGAATGGACGGTCTGCCGTGGTGCACATCTGCTTTCTTTTGCAGATAATCATGATGTTTCAAGAATTGCAAGTATTATCAAAGATGAAAAATGTCTTCCGCTGGTATATGCCATGGTATTTGGTATGCCGGGTATTCCGTGCGTATATTACGGAAGTGAATGGGGAGCTAAGGCGGACAAGAGCCAGGGAGATCCGGCATTACGTGCCTGCTTTGAAAAACCGGAATGGAATGAGCTTACGGATTATATTCAGAAGCTGGCTGAGGCTAAGAAGAACAGCAATGCCTTGAATTATGGTGGATTTAGAAGTGTTGTTCTTACCAACAAGCAGTGTGTCTTTGAAAGACGATCTGATTCGGAAAGAGTACTGGTGGCCATCAATATGGATGCAAGTCCTTACATGGCACATTTTGACGCCGGATGCGGTACGGCGGTTGATCTGATTACCGGTCAATCACATGATTTTGGTGGCGGCAGTGAATTACCTCCCTACAGCGCATCATTCTGGAAGATGGAAAAATAGAAGACGAAGCCCTTTGTGGAATGCAAGGGGCTTTTTTATTTGCATTTTACTGCAAATTTGTAAGATAGTTATTGACATATTATATTATACAGTGTATAGTATGTGCAAACACAATATTATACGTCATATAATATTGTTGAAAAACAAAGATAAAACAGGAGGCTGTAAGAGGGGATAATATTTTAATTAAGAATAGAAAGGAAGGACGGGTATGGTATTTAATACGGGCGCGGCATTGCTGGATGCCATAGTTCTTGCGGTTGTATCGAAGACAGCGGAGGGAACCTATGGATATCGAATTACCCAGCAGGTAAGAGCTGTCATGGAAATCAGTGAATCAACACTTTATCCTGTACTGAAAAGACTACAGAAGGATGCTTGTTTAGAAGTATATGATCAGGAATGCGCGGGAAGAAACAGGCGCTACTATAAGATCACCGAGCGTGGCAGGGTTCAATTGAACCTGTATGAGGGAGAGTGGAAAACTTATTCGGAAAAAATAACATCTTTATTTGAGAAAGGAGTCGGCGATGAGTAAGGAAGAGTTTTTAAGCCAACTGGAACATCAGTTATCCGGGATGCCGGAGAATGAAAAGCAGGAAGCATTACAATATTACGGAGATTATTTTGAAGATGCTGGAAAAGAAAAAGAGGGAGAAGTACTGGCGGCTTTGGGAAGCCCTGAGGATGTAGCCAGAAATATCAGAGAAGAGAACGGAAGCGGTGAATATACAGAATGCGGTTATCATACCGGTAACCAGTCGAAGGATACTTGTATTGTGCAGAACGGCGGATACCAGCAGAACAATGGATACCAACAGAACGGCGGATACCAGCAGAACAATGGATACCAACAGAACGGTGGATACCAGCAGAACAATGGATATCAGCAGAACGGTGGAGGCCAGCAGAATACCGGGAAAAGCAAGGATAACTCCACGACAATTCTTGTGATTGTATTGATTATATTATTATCTCCCCTTTGGCTTCCTTTGATAAGCGGATTATTTGGAATCCTGGTCGGATTGGTAGCAACCTTTTTCGGATTTGCAGTTGCAGGGGCAGCCATGGTTGTCGGCTGTATTGCAACACTGGTTGGAAGCGTGGTAGGAATCTGCATGGGATTGCCGGTTCCGCTGGCACTGATGGCTATGGGGGCAGGTTTGATTGTTGGTGCACTTGGAGTGTTATTTATCCTTATGACAGTTTTGGTCTGCTATTATGTTATTCCGTGGATCTGGAAGGGAATTAAGAAGCTCTGGGGTATGATTTTTGGACAGAAGGAGGCAGCAAGATGAAAAAATTCGCGATTGGTTCCCTGATTACAGCAGGCGTGATGATGGCACTTGGGGTGATTCTGGCAATTATCGGCACTGCCGTAGGTGGAAAACGGATTATTGAAGAAGGAGTCGACAATCTATTGAATAAGGTCAGTTATGTAGTGGGTGGAAGCCTTGGAAGTACATTTAGCCTGGATAATATGACTGTCAGCTTCAATGAAGCATATCCGGTAGTTGATACCGGAAGTATAAGTGATTTTGAAATTGCGGTGGGCTCTGAGATTACGGATGTGGAAATTTATATGGCAAAGGGCAATCTGGAGATTACGGAAAGCGATACGGATCAAGTCGGTATCGAGCGGGACGGACTGGGAAGATTTCAATATTATGTTGAGGATGGAACCTTGTATGTACTGGCTGCAACGGACTGCGGAGATGTGTCACTGTATCTTCCAAAGGAGATTACATATGAACAGTATAAGCTTGTGGTGGCAGCAGGGGAAGTAACAATCAACACGCCTGTCAGAGCGGAGGAGACCATAATAAATCTTGGGGCATGCAATGCAGTCATTGATACCCTTGAGACAGACAGCCTGGAGGTTGAATCCGGAGCGTGTAATCTGGAAATTCAAAAAGGGAGCGTTTCTGATTGTAATATCAATTATTCTGCCAGCGAGATTTCTTACACGGGAAATATTACAGGTGATGTAGAATTGACAGGGTCTATGGGAAATATAACGCTGATGCTGAATGGAGTGTCAAGTCAGTTTGACTATGATATCAAATCTTCCTGGGGAAGTATAGACATTCCCGGGGTAAATATGGTAGGATGGTCACAAAAGACCATAGATAATAATGCGTTGCAGAATATGAAAATCAATGCCTCCATGAGTAATCTGATGGTTGAATATTATATTGATTGAATGGCAGAAGTATGAATACGGAGCAAAGTAATTACAGGGATGTTGAGGCGTATATTCTAAACATCCCAAAATTTACAAAAAAGAACACACCGGAGGATACAGACGATTTTTATACTTTTTTGGGCAGGCCTGGAGAGCGGCAGAAGATCATCCATGTTGCCGGTACCAATGGAAAAGGGTCAGTTTGTACCTATGCAGAAGCAATGATTATGGCCACAGGGCATACCTGTGGCTTATTTACGTCTCCGCATCTTGTGTGTATGCGGGAGCGGATCCGCGTCCAGCAGCAGGACATTCCGGAAAATGATTTTCTTTCTCTTTTTGCAAGACTCAAAGAGAAACTGTGCCTCTATGGCAGGGCGTATCATCCGACTTTTTTTGAGTTTTTATTCTTTATGGCAATGATGTGGTTTGAGGAGACCGGAGTGGAATATATTATTCTGGAGACGGGGCTTGGCGGCAGACTGGATGCCACCAATGTTGTGCATCACAAAGAGGCATGCATTATCACTAAGATTGCCATGGATCATACAGAATATTTGGGTAGCAGCATTGAGGAAATTGCAGGAGAAAAGGCCGGCATTATTACGGGGAATGCCCCTGTATTTTCTTATAATGCGAAAGAAGAGGCGGAAAATGTTATCAGGGAGCGGGCTTTTAAAATGGAAGCTCCATTATACGAATTGTCACACAATGACATACAAAATATAAAAAAACACCAAAATTTTATTGATTTTTCTATTTCATTTAAGTATTATGGGAACTATAATATTAAAGTATCCTCATGTGCCTTATATCAGTACATGAATGCTTCCCTTGCCCTTTATGCCATGCGTGTGCTTCTGGGGCAGGCACTGACACAGGAAATTGCTGCAATGGCGATTGCCGGGACAAGCTGGCCATGCAGAATGGAAGAAATACTACCGGGGATACTTCTGGACGGTGCACACAATCCGGATGGTGTTGAAGCACTGTTGGAAAGTCTGGTTATTCGTCCGGAGAAAAAGATTTTACTATTTTCTGTAGTGAAGGATAAAGATATTGATGCCATGGTAGACAGAATTACCGGAGCAGAGATATTTGACCAATATATTCTTACCGCCGTGGGTGGTGCGAGAGCTGCAGATCTTTCCTATGTAGAGGAACGGTTTCGCAGAGAGACAGATCGGGAAATTGCAGTAATACAGAACCCGGGAGAGGCATTTTCCTATGGCAGGAAGGTGCGAGGAGAACGATTGTTGGTTGTTGCAGGATCACTTTATCTGACCGGTTGGATACGTGGTCTTTGTAAGGAGGAAAAATAAGTGATTAATTTTGAAGAGGAACTGAAAAAATTTCATCCGAGCCTGGAATTGCAGGATGCGGAGGAAATCTTACAGAGTCGCGACATGACGGATATGACAGACATATTTTTTGAGTTTTTTAAAGAAACAGAGGTAGAACAGGAATAGGAGATAAACGGATATGTTTTGTTATCGATGCGGATGCCGTTTATCTGAGATGGATTATTGTACCGGCTGTGGTGCTGATGTGCGTGCATATAAAAAGATTATCTATGCAGCGGAATATGCTTATAATGAAGGACTGGAACGCGCAAAAGTACGGGATTTGTCCGGTGCCATCAGTTGTTTACGGCAATGTTTGAAATATAATAAGCAGCATGTGGATGCAAGAAATCTTCTGGGGCTGGTTTATTTTGAGTGTGGTGAAGTTGGAGCTGCCCTGATTGAATGGGTCATCAGCACGACCATTCGTAGTGAAAAAAACCTGGCAACAGAATATATGGGAATTATACAGTCCAATCAGGGACGGCTGGAGATTATCAGATCCACAATTCGCAAATTTAATGTTTCCCTGGATCTGTGTAACAAGGGCGATTATGATAGTGATTCAGCTGCGAAAGGTTCTTAACCAGAATCCTAAGTTTATCAAAGCTCATCAATTGCTTGGTCTTCTCTATATTCAGCGGGAAGAATGGGAGAAAGCAAAACGGGAGTTTTTGCAGTGTAAACGGATTGACAGTGGTGACATTAAGACACTGACGTACCTGAAAGAGGTTGAGGATCAGTTGAATCCGGATGCGGCCGGCGGCTCCGGTAAGAAACGTAATAAACAGGAGCAGAGTGCTGTATATAAATCAAGCGGTAATGATGTGATCATACAGCCGTTAAATGGCAAGGAACCACTGGGGATCAATGCATTTATCCAGATTGCACTGGGTATTATAATTGGTCTTTGTATTACATTTTTCCTGATTATGCCTGCCAAGGTACAAAGTGCAAAAGATGAACTGAATGTGCAGATTGCTGATTATGGAGAACAGCTGGATCGGAAGAATACGGAGCTGGTTGAACTACAGACAAGAATTTCCCAGCTGGAGCAGAGTAATCTTTCCCTGCAGGATGACTTAAATTCTTTCTCCGGTTCCAATGGGGCACTGGATGCCAACAATGCTCTGCTGGCAGCAGCGTATGCACGGCTTGATCCAAATCAGGATACCATGAGTGTGGAACAGCATCTTGCCGAGATTAATCAGGATTATGTAGAGCAGGGAGCATCTGAAGAGTTTTTGTCACTGTATCATTATCTAATGGCACAGATTGGAACATCAGCATCAGAGTCATATTATGAGAGTGGATTGGCGGCCTATAACCAGATGGATTATACAACCGCAATCAACCATTTGGCCAAGGCTTATCAGTATGACCCGACCAATGAAGAGGCATTGTATTATCTAGGATTGTCATATATGGGAAGTGGTGATGTGGAGCATGCAAGAGATTCCTTCAATGAGCTGGTTTCCCTGTTCCCGGAAAGTACCCTGGTTACCAAAGCACAACAGAAGCTGAGTGAACTTGCAGAGTAAGAGCCAACTGGCAGACAATATAGATAAGCAGTTGCAGAACACAGAAGAATAAAGGATAAGATACGAAAGAGAGCATAATTATTATGCTCTTTTTTCTGTGCAAATTTTTAAAGAAAGGAAGGATTGCCATGCAGATTGAAGATAAGTACCTGATTCTACAGATGCCGGAGGAGATTGATCATCATCAGGCTGTGCTGATACGGAAGCAGGCAGATGAAAAAATACTGGAGGGGGAAATCATGGATGTGATTTTTGATTTTTCCAAAACACAGGTAATGGACAGTTCCGGGATTGGAATGATTATGGGCAGGCATAAAATTGTATCAAGTTTTGGCGGACACATCTACATTGCCAATGCAAGCGAGAGAATTCATGGGATTATGTGTGCGGCAGGACTGCAGAAGCTTGTAAACTTTATCGTGGCGCAGGACGCATAGGTTTATAAAAAGGAGGAAGGGATAAAAAATGATGAAAACATGGACAATGGAGCAGACAGATCAAGAGAGAAAAGAAACAAAAAATTATCTAGAGGTAAAGATGCAGGCTTTTTCTTACAATGAAAAGCTGGCGAGGACCATTGTGGCTGCCTTTATGGTGGACATGGATCCTACCGTAGAGGAAATTGCAGATGTCAAGACAGCGGTATCGGAGGCTGTGACCAATGCCATTATTCATGGTTACGGACTGACTGAGGACCAGGATGTGGCACCGGTATTTGGTCTAACTTGTGAACGTGAAGAAAATATGCTGACAATCGTGATTGAGGACGAAGGCTGTGGAATAGAGGATGTTGCTCTGGCTATGGAACCGCTTTATACCACGAGGCCTGACCTGGAACGCTCCGGTATGGGATTTGCCTTTATGGAAGCTTTTATGAATGAGGTCAGTGTGGTCAGTGCACCCGGCAAAGGTACAAAGGTCACCATGAAAAAGAAGATTATGGGGGCTTTGGAAGATTGATGGAAAATGTGGCAGTGTTGATAGAACAGTCACAAAAGGGAGACAGGGAAGTACGAACCCATCTGATCGAACAGAATCTTGGACTGGTCAGGCATATTGTCAAGCGGTATCAGGGAAGAGGATGTGATCCGGAGGATTTATTTCAGATTGGTGTGATAGGGCTGATCAAGGCGGTGGATCATTTTGATCTGGAAAGGGAGGTGCAGTTCTCCACCTATGCTGTTCCAATGATCATGGGGGAAATCAAGCGTTTTTTCCGGGATGATGGAATTGTCAAGGTGTCCAGGGGAATCAAAGAAAATGCATACCGTATCCGTCAGAGCATGGAGCAGTATGCCAGCCAGCATGGGCGGGAGGCCAGCGTTCAGGAGCTTCAGGAACTGACAGGATTGGATCGGGAGGATATTGTGCTTGCATTAGAGGCAGGATATGAGGTGGAATCCATCTATCAGGCAGCATATAAAAATGATGACAGTGAAGTTCTTCTGATTGATAAGCTGCCCGGAGAAAAAGACGAACATGAAAGACTGACCAATCACATTGTATTGCAGGAATTGATGGGACGCATGGAGGAACGGGACAGACAGCTGATTAACCTGCGCTATTTTGAAAATAAGACCCAGACGGAGGTTGCCGGGATGCTGGGAATCAGCCAGGTACAGGTCAGCCGTCAGGAGAAAAAGATTCTCCTGCGGATGCGGGCTGCGATTGGGGAACAGTGATTTGGGGACGGGGCTTTTGTCCCGGTATCGTGACAAAAGCCCCATCCCTGATGCAAAAAGAATTGACAACCCCAATTATCTGATGTAGTATAAAGTATAATATTATTTCTGGAGAGCCTCATTGGTGAGCGCCGAAGGTGTAAGGTAGAAATACCGATCTCTCAGGCAAAAGGACAGAGACAATGGCGTCGGATTGTACCTTTTG
>SAMEA3663038__coassemble_656_pt1 | contig 10855 bp, 7 predicted proteins | sample SAMEA3663038__metabat2_low_PE_030 | metagenome-assembled genome bin SAMEA3663038 (sample SAMEA3663038) | pig gut metagenome | biome: pig gut; feature: pig-associated habitat; material: faeces | place: France | collected 2012 | reverse complement strand
GGAAATGATTGATTATGCGATCTCAGATGCCATCTCCTCAATAGTACGGCTGGCAGGCTATGTTATTTTTTTCCGCCTGTTCCTTCTTCCGCTAAAACTTTTTGACTTACCTTTGCAAGTGAGTCTTTTCTTCGGCAGTCTGATTGAAATTACTTCCGGTATTTTTTCCTATAGCCGACAGACCAGTCTCCCCGACACATATACCATTCTTCTCCAGACCCTGCCGCTTATGACCTTTGGCGGAATCTGCTGTATCGGTCAGACACTTTGTATGATCAAAGGATCCGGACTGTCAATCATGACCTATCTGTATGATAAGCTTCTGCAAAGCGGGATACTGGCAGGTACCCTGCTGCTTCTTTCGCATCTCCTGACAAAAACCCCTTAAAATAAAAACCGGCTTTAAAAAACCAGAAACCGGTTTTCACCGGTTTCTGTGTAATTACTATTCTAATTTAGAATCGGGATTTCCCAGAAGATCCATCTCCGGCCCCTTTTTCACCGGTGGCATCAGTTCGTCAAGATTGGACTGGACTTCATCGGCTACCTTATTGAGGGAATCAATCAGCTTATTGGTATTTTTGGTTGTTGTATCAAGACACTGGCTGATAATCAGATGCATATTACCAAGCATATCTGCAAGATACTGCTGTGCTGCTTCCTTATAGGCATTAGCCTCCATCTGTGCCTTATCTATGATCTCCTGTCCCTGTGCAACAGCTGTGCCGACAATCTCATCCGCATAACTGTTTGCTCTGGAAACAATCTCATTGTCGCTAACCAATTGATTGGTTTTTTCCTGTGTTCTCTTCAGCATATCCTGTGCACGCATCTCAGCATCACGTTCAATCTCTTCCTTATTGCTGATGACCTTACGATAACGTTCTACTTCTTCCGGAACTGTCTTTCTTAATTTTCTAAGAAGGTCCTCCATTTCCTCACGCTGCACAATAATCTTACTGGGAGACAACTTGGATGGTTTACAATTATCAATATAAACCTCAATCTCCTCAATAACCGCTTCTATTTCGCTTGTTGTCCTGTTCCCGCCTACTCTTGCCATCTTTAAGATAACTCCTTTCCCTCCGGTTATCATTTCATCCTTTCAGATGCTTTTTCTTATACTTTAACCTCTTTAAACTTATCATAAACCATTTCCATCACAGAATGTGGCACACACTGTGATATGTCTCCACCGAAGCTGGCAATTTCCTTCACTGAGGAAGAACTAAGATAAGCATATTCCAGACTAGTGGTCAGGAAAACCGTATCCAATGCTCCATTGGAGAGCTTACGATTGGTCTGCGCAATCTGTAATTCATACTCAAAATCGGTAATGGCACGCAGCCCCCGGATTGCAATATGAATATTAATCTCTTTTGCATAATCAATTAACAATCCGCTAAAGGATGTAATTTTTACATTGCTCAAATCTTTGGTGCTTTCCTGTAACATTTTAACACGTTCTTCCACGGAAAACAATGGAGATTTTCCCTTATTATTTAAAACACTGACCACCAATTCATCGAACATCGTCGAAGCACGACGAATAACATCCAGATGTCCGTAGGTTACAGGGTCAAAACTCCCCGGATAAATCGCCTTTTTCATAGCAATAACCCCTCCTCAGGATAATTACCGTTTTAAAAAGATTGTCTTTTTAAAAAGATATGTTTATTGGTCTTATAGACTTTTTCCTTTATCATCTCAAATCCATAGTCACTGCTGAAGGAGAAATCCTCCTCCTTTGCAGCTTCCATAATTAAAATCGTATCCTCCGTCACGGCTTTACTTGCTTTTGCCGCTCCAAGAATCATCTCTGCAAAGCCCTTCTGATAGGGAGGGTCGGCAAATACAATATCCACCGGTTCATGGATGCTGTACTGTAAAGCCATTACTGCATCCTGCTTCAGCACAACTGCCTTGTCCATCAGTTTTGTATGGCGAAGATTATCTTCAATACAGTTTATAGCCTTCTTTTCATTTTCAATGAAAAATGTTTTAGAAGCCCCTCTGCTCAGTGCCTCTATTCCAATTGCCCCGCTTCCCGCAAAGAGATCGGCAAATACACAGCCGGGAATATCAAACTGAATCATATTAAACAATGTTTCCTTGATTCTGTCTGTGGTCGGTCTTGTATCATTTCCTTCCGGTGTGATCAGTTGTAAACTTCTTGCTGTTCCTGCAATAACTCGCATACGATACCTCTTAAACTGTCTCTATCCCTTGCTATATGTATGACAAGCTTACCCTATCCACTCACAAATGTCAATGAAAATAGACAAGTGCAAGCTATAAAGTGCGTTTTTCTACTTTGGTTTTGTTCCTTTGGTATCCCTTTTCGCAACATGCATGCGGCTTAGATTTAACGGTTTATCCTTATATTCAATAATTACATCTTCCTGCCCCTGCACAATGTATGCTGCCTCAAGCTCCTCTTTTTCCGTAATTTTCATTCCTCTTACACCGACAGCAGCCTTCTTTTTCTCAGGAATCTCTTCTGCATCAATCTTGAGAAAATATCCTGCTTTTGACTGCATGACAAGACACTTTTTCTCATTCATCGGTGAAATCAGCAGAATTTCATCCCCATCTAACATCTTTGAGGCTGACACAACACGTTTGGCCACATCAAACTCGCCTCCGTCAACCACCTTTAACATTGCTTTTCTGGTAACAAACAGCAGGCGGTAAAGATTTAGTTCAGACTGGGAAGCTATATAGACAATATTCTCTGTCTGGGAATTAAAACTGCTGACATTATCAATCGGAATTCCCTTATCTCTCAGTTTCCCGGACGGGAAATCCGATACCTTAACGGAATAGAGCATACCTGTATTTGTAAACATGCAGATTTTTCCTGTATTCTTACAAGAAACAATACTGGAAAATTCTGTGTGAACAGTTTCCTTATTGCGTTCATAGGTCGTTGTATCAATCACCTTTCCATAACCGAAACGATCCATCAAAAAGACAACATCCGTCTCCTCTATCTTCTTTGCTTCAAAGACAGCTTCTTTGGCATTCTCAATTACGGTTCTGCGCGGTCTGCCAAATTCTTTGCGGATTCCGTCCAGTTCATTGATAATAACCTGTGCCATGGAATCGCGGCGATCCAGAATATCTTCATAACGGTAAATATTGGCCGTTGTCTGTTCATAATCTTTATTTAATGCATCAATTTCAAGTCCAATCAGACGATACAGCTTTAACTCAAGAATGGCATCTGCCTGCCGCTCCGTAAACCGGAGCATATGTGCCATGATTTCAGACTCCTTGCTCTTAAATGCAATCCCGTCCGTAATGCCTTCCACAAGACAATTCTTAGCCATTGCCTTATCCTTAGAACCTCTTAATATTTCAATGATCAGATCAATTACATTACATGCACGGATCAGACCTTCCTGAATTTCCTTCTTCTCCCGTTCCTTTTGAAGCAGTGTGGTATACTTTCTTCTGGTAACCTCAAACTGGAAATTCACATTGTGGCTGATGATTTCCCTAAGCCCCATTGTCTCCGGTCTTCCGTCTGCAATGGCAAGCATATTGACACCAAACGTATCCTCCAGTTTTGTTTTCTTATACAGCATATTGGTAAAGTTTTCTACATCCGTATCCTTCTTTAGTTCAATCACAATACGGATGCCTTCCTTGGAAGACTGGTTGGAAATATCAACAATATCATTGGTGGTTTTATTTTCTGAAAGTGCAGCAACATCCATTAAAAATTTGGAAATATTTTGTCCGATCATGGTAAACGGAATCTCTGTAATTACCAGGGCAGTCTTGCCTCCCTTGCCATGCTCCGTCTCCACCTTACCACGGATCTTAATCTTTCCCATACCGGTACGGTAGATTTCCTCGAGCTCGTCTTTATTGATTACAATACCGCCTGTAGGGAAATCCGGTCCCTTAACATATTTCATCAGTTCCTCCGTTGTAATCTCCGGATTTCTGATGTATGCCTTTGTTGCATCAATAACCTCTGCCAGATTATGGGGAGGAATATTGGTTGCCATACCAACAGCAATTCCTTCCGTTCCATTTACCAGAAGATTGGGGAATTTTGCAGGAAGCACAGAAGGTTCTTTTTCCGTCTCATCAAAGTTGGGAATAAAATCGACCACATCCTTATCCAGATCTGCCAGCAGTCCCTCCTGGGTAACCTTCTGCAGTCTTGCCTCTGTATATCGCATGGCAGCAGCCCCATCGCCTTCAATATTGCCGAAATTACCATGCCCGTCCACCAGCGGAAGTCCCTTTTTGAATTCCTGCGTCATAACCACCAGAGCATCGTAAATAGAACTGTCGCCATGGGGGTGATATTTACCCATGGTATCTCCGACAATACGCGCACTTTTTCGAAACGGCTTATCATATCGGATTCCCAGTTCATACATATCATATAAAGTTCTGCGCTGGACGGGTTTTAATCCATCCCGGACATCCGGCAGTGCTCTTGCGACAATGACACTCATCGCATAATCAATATAGGATTTCTGCATGACCTCTGAATATTCCGTCTTTAGAATTCTGTCATCCATGAATTGTTACTCCTTCTCTTTTAAATATCCAACTGTGCATCTGTTGCATTGGCATGAATAAATGCCTTTCTGGGCGGAACATCATTTCCCATCAGAAGCTCTGTCGTATCACTGGCAATCATGGGATCATCAATGGTAACCAGTTTTAACAGACGGCGTTCCGGATCAAGTGTTGTTTCCCAGAGCTGCTGCGCATCCATTTCGCCAAGACCCTTATAGCGCTGCAGGGTAAACGGTCCTTTGTGCGTCTTCCGGTATCTTGCAAGTGCCGCATCATCATAAAGATATTCTTCTTTCCCCTTGGACGGGATTGCTTTGTACAGCGGCGGCATGGCGATATAAACATGTCCCTCTGTAATCAGATCCGGCATAAACCGGTAAAACAACGTTAATAACAGCGTACAGATATGTGCACCGTCCACATCGGCATCTGCCATAATAATGATCTTATCATAACGCAACTTGCCGATATCAAAGTCATTTCCATAGCCCTCGGAAAATCCACATCCGAATGCATTGATCATCGTCTTAATTTCCGCATTGGCAAGAACCTTATCAATACTTGCCTTTTCCACATTCAGGATTTTACCCCTGATGGGAAGGATTGCCTGAAATTCACGGTTTCTTGCCGTCTTGGCACTGCCACCTGCCGAATCTCCCTCTACAATAAAGATTTCGCACTTTGAAGCATCCTTAGAACCGCAGTTAGCCAGTTTTCCGTTGGAATCAAAAGAAAATTTCTGCTTGGTCAGCATATTGGTTTTTGCCTTTTCCTCGCTCTTTCGGATCTTGGCCGCCTTCTCCGCACAACCAATCACATTCTTTAAGATTTCCAGATTTCTATCAAAATAATGAATTAATTCATCTCCGGTAATCTTGCTGATTGCTTTTGCAGCATCCTGATTATCCAGCTTTGTCTTTGTCTGCCCTTCAAATCTCGGATCCGGATGCTTGATGCTGATAACAGCCGTCATACCGTTACGGACATCTGCCCCCGTATAATTTGCATCCTTTTCCTTTAGGATGTTTAACTGTCTTGCATAATTATTGATTACCGTTGTAAACATGGTTTTAAAGCCGGTAATGTGTGTACCGCCTTCTGCATTATAAATATTATTGCAAAAGCCAAGAACATTCTCATGAAACTCATTGACATACTGGAATGCAATCTCGGCCTGAACTCCCTCTGTTTCACCCGAAAAATATACCACCTCATGAACAGCTTCCTTGCCCTTGTTCAGTTCTTTTACAAATCCGCGGATGCCCTCTTCTTCATGATATTCGATCGTTTCCTTTTCCTCTCCGCGCAGGTCTTCGAATACAATGGTCAGCTTCGGATTCAGATACGCTGTTTCATGAAGTCTGCTTTTAATATCCTCCGCTTTAAACCATGTTTTATCAAAAATCGTATCATCCGGCGTAAAGTTAATACTGGTACCTGTTTCCTTTGTCTTTCCCACAACAGGCAACAGACCGTCAATCAGTTCTGTTACAGGAATTCCCTTTTCATACTCATCCGAATAAATATGACCGTTTCTCTTCACCGTAACCTTTAAATGATTGGATAGGGCATTGACTACAGAACTTCCGACACCATGAAGTCCTCCGCTGGTTTTATATGCAGAATCATCAAATTTGCCACCTGCATGCAGTGTGGTAAATACAAGACGCTCTGCACTCATTCCTTTTTCGTGCATCTCTACCGGGATGCCACGTCCATTATCGCTGATGGTTGCCGAACCATCCTTTTCCAATACAACATGTATCCTATCACAATAGCCTGCCAGATGCTCATCCACCGAATTATCCACGATCTCATAAATCAGATGATTTAAACCTTTCGTAGATACACTTCCGATATACATTCCGGGACGCACCCTGACTGCTTCAAGTCCTTCCAGTACAGTAATATTCTCTGCTCCATAAGTACTGCCATTTGCCATAATTTCATATGCTCCGTTTCATATATGGTGTATATTTTGCAAAGTGCAAACAAGATATAGTATATCATCCCTGAGAAAAAATAGCAAATTTTTTCAAAACAGATTAAATCGGGTTACTCTTTAGAGATCATCTATGATTTGTTATGAGAAGTGAAAAAATATTCAGAATATATTTCATTTTAGTATGATGTAGTTAATTCAGTCTATCTAATAAAATGCTTGGAAAGTCAAAAATCCATTTCATAATCTCACCGAAAGATTGCACAAAATAGATCCCCACATGGACTTTTGACACCCACCTCAACTCTATTGCGAAAATTACTCCACAACCCTGCTTGCAGCCACTGCCAATGCCCCTGGACCGATATGGCAGGACACACTTAATGACAACGGCGAGATATAGATATCCTCCACTGCAGGAAAAACCTCCTGCAATTCCTTTTGAAATTCCTTTGCTGCCTCCTCGTTATTGGTATGGGCAATTCCGATTGCTACCTTATATTTTCCGTTTTCACTTACCCTGCCTTCAATATCCGTCTTTGTAGCATTAATCATAACTGTTTTGGCTGCAGAGATCGTTCTTGCTTTGGCAAATGCATCCAGCTTCTCGCCCTGAATCTGTAAAACAGGCTTCAGTTTCAGCAAGGTACCAAGCGCCGCCGCTGCCGGTGTAATCCTACCGCCCTTCTTCAAATAATAAAGGGTATCCAGCATAATATAAATTGTGGCGTTCATCTTTTCCTTTTCCAGCACATCACAGATTTCCTTTGCTGACAAGCCTTTTGCTGCAAGCCTCTGTGCATCTCTTACGGAATTAAGCATAGTAATGGAGATACGCTGGTTATTTACCACCTGAACCTTTCCGTCATAATCCTCTGCCAGCATTTTCGCTGTCTGACAGGAACCGGAAAGTCCGCTGGACATGGGAATATGCACAATCTCATCATATTCTTCTAATGTCTTATCCCAAAGCGAAGTAATCCTGTCAGGTGCCGGCTGGGAAGTGAAAATCTCCGCACCACCTGTCAGTTTCTGATAAAACTCCTTCTGTGTCAGGGAAATATCTTCAAAATATTCTTCTCCGTCTATCTGGAACGGCATTGGCACAACAATAACACCCATTTCTTTTGCCATCGTCTGTGTAATACCGCTGTTGGAATCAGTAATAATAGCTATTTTCGCCATACTGTCATCTCCTGTTTCAAATTAGCTGATATTTTTTTCTTATTCTACAGGCATATTGTATGAAAGTCAATAAAGCTCATTGTTTCTTTTTTCAGGAAAACATCGTACAATTTTTCAAATAGTTCCGGCATCTTCTGTTCCATCAGGTCAAGTATTTCCCTGGATCTTTTTAACAGCATTGCATCCGTATAAATATCTGCCACCTGAAACTGCGGCAGTCCGGACTGACGTAATCCGAAAAAGTCCCCTGGACCGCGTTGCTTCAAATCCTCTTCGGCAATCTTAAACCCATCATTGGTCTGTGTCAGGATTTCCAATCGTTTTTTCGCTTTTTCACTGTCATTCCCTATGATAAATACACAATAAGACTGCTGGTCTCCCCGACCGACACGTCCTCTTAACTGATGCAGCTGAGATAACCCGAACCGTTCTGCATTCTCCACTGCAATCACCGTTGCATTAGGCACATTAATTCCTACTTCCACAACCGTCGTCGACACCAAAAGATCCGTCCGATGCTCTATAAAAGCGGTCATTACATCGTCCTTCTCCTGCGGTTTCATACGGCCATGAAGCATACCGATGCGTATCCGGCTGTCAAATCTTTCCCGTAACTCCTGCGTATAATCAGTTACATTTACCAGATCCGACGTTTCCCCCTCTTCTACCATCGGGCAAATAATGTATGCCTGACGTCCCTCTGCAATCCGTTTTAATAGAAATGCATACAGCTTCTCCCGATACCCGGTATCCACAACCGCATTTTTTATAGGAATTCTCTGGGCAGGCAGTTCATCAATTACGGAAACATCCAAATCTCCGTATAATACCAGGCCCAGAGTTCTTGGAATCGGTGTTGCACTCATAACCAACACATGAACATCCCTGCCTTTGTCAATCAGATTGCTTCGCTGCCTGACTCCAAACCGATGCTGTTCATCCGTAATCACAAGTGCAAGGTTATGATACTGTACCGTATCCTGAATTAATGCATGCGTACCAATAATAAGATTATATTCTCCTGACGCAATCTTCTCTTTTCTGAGATTCTTTTCCTTATTGGTTAATGACCCCGTAAGCAGTACAGCCTTTACCGGCAGTCCAAATTGCTCTGCCATAGATACGATCTCCTGATAATGCTGCGCGGCAAGAACTTCCGTCGGAGCCATTAATGCTGCCTGATAGCCATTCTCAATGACAAGCATGACCGCCATCCACGCAACAATTGTCTTGCCACACCCCACATCTCCCTGTACCAGTCGATTCATCTGATATCCGGAGCAAAGATCCTCTTTAATCTCATGAATCGCCCGTTTCTGTCCACCTGTCAGGGAATACGGAAGCTTCTTCTCCAGATTGTCACAACTTCCGTTGTCTTTCATTTTGCATACAGAAGGTCTCTTCAGATTCTCCTTTCTAAGTTCATGAATCCTTAACTGGAATAAAAAGAACTCATCAAATGCCAGTCGCCTTCTGGCTTCATATACATCTTCCATCGTATCCGGGAAATGCATCTGCCGAATTGCTCTTGAAGCCGGACATAAGTTTTCCGCTTGTATAATCTCTTCCGGCAGATATTCCTGAATTTGTTCCGCACAATCCAATACAGAAAGAATCATCTTACTGATCTTACGGTTGGTCAATCCCTCCGTCAGGGAATAGATTGGCTGCAAAGACCCTTTCTGCTCTTCATACTCCTCTTCCTTAAGCAATCTTGGCTGTTCCAGATGCTTTCTTCCGTTCTTACTGTGGCACACTCCATATACAAGCACCTGTTTTCCCGGTATGATCTGTTTTTTCAAATATGGCATTCCAAAATATGTTACTGTCACCCGGTCGCTCTGATCTGTAACCTCAAAGGAAAGAATGGATCTGCCACCTTTATGAAACATTCTTGGAGAACCAGCAATATAACCTGAAACAACACAAGCTTCCCGGTCCCGTAATTCATTAATAGCTTTTTTACACGGAAACAAGATATAATTTCTTGGAAAATAATGAAGCAGATCATTGACAGTCCGGATTCCGAGCCGTTCAAATAATCCTGCTGTAGATTCTCCGACTCCTTTGATATCTGTAACAGCGGAGAGCAACTTCATAATTCTGCCCATACCTTTCTGATTGAAATAAGAGTACGCAGATGCGTACTCTTATGTAACTTTTAAGAACATTATTTATAAAACTATTCTACGGATACAATATAATAGTATACCGGCTGTCCACCGTTCTGGAACTCAATATCCAGGTTGTCGTACTGTTTTTGGATCTTTTCAAGAAGTGCCCGGGCATCTTCTTCTTTTACATCCGAACCATAATAGATGCTAAGAAGTTCTGTATCGTCATCCATCATTTTTTCCAGCATTCTGAACATTACTTCCTCAAGATCTTTTCCGTTTGACAAAATACCACTGTCGCCGATTCCCATATAGTCATCCTGATGAATCTCTGTTCCTTCAATCACGGTATCACGCACTGCATAAGTAATCTGACCTGTTTTTACATGTGCAGCTTCTTCCATCATTGCATTCAGATTGTCCTCTGCGCTGACATCCGGAACATAGCTGATTAGTGCGGAGATACCCTGCGGAACCGTCTTGGTCGGAACCACAATAACGTCCTTATCTTCTGTCATTGCTTTTGCCTGGTTGGCTGCCAGAATGATATTCTTATTATTGGGGAAGATAAAGACATGCTCTGCATTAATCTGCTCGATTGCCTTTAACATATCATCTGTACTGGGATTCATCGTCTGACCGCCTTCGATCAGATAATCCACGCCAAGGTTTCTGAATATCTCACCGATTCCGTCACCAACAGACACGGAAATAAATCCAACTTCTTTCTTTTCCATAGGCACTGCCGGTTTCTTCTCTTCAACAGCTGTGGCTTCTGCCTGCTTTTCTGCCATTTTAACCAGCTTTTCCTGATGCTCCAATCGCATATTATCAATTTTCATATTGGAAAGTGCACCGTATTTCAATGCCCTCTGGATTGCCAGGCCGGGATCATTGGTATGAACATGAACCTTAACAATCTCTCCATCAGAAACCAGCACAATAGAATCTCCCAGGCTTTCCAGATACTCTTTAAACTCTTTCTCTGTCTGTGTCCCGAAGCTTCTGTTAAGCATAATGATAAACTCTGTGCAGTATCCGAATTTAATCTCCATCTCTGCCTGAGGCT
>SAMEA3663038__coassemble_621_pt1 | contig 11195 bp, 9 predicted proteins | sample SAMEA3663038__metabat2_low_PE_030 | metagenome-assembled genome bin SAMEA3663038 (sample SAMEA3663038) | pig gut metagenome | biome: pig gut; feature: pig-associated habitat; material: faeces | place: France | collected 2012 | reverse complement strand
TGATTTTATAGTTTCAAACTTTCCACGTACTGTTTTTTCAAAAGCATCCGCATTCTGTATGCTTTACATCAGTATTTTTATGAGGGAAGTTTGAATTATGGTTTGAATTATAGGAATGGAAAGCAACTGGACAAATAAATGGAATCTTGTTATCATGAAATAAATTGAGGTATATTTCACTGTGACGCTAATAGTAATTTGCTTTTAGCAATTAAAATACAATTAGAAAAAGGGGAGAAAGTATGGCAACGATTATGAACATGATCCTGGCAGATGGAAATCTGACCAGAAATGCAGCAATGGCATATGGCATGTATAAGGGGTACTATACGACAGTGCTGATGCAGAGGAATCAGATATTCTTTATAAGAATTAACTATTCACTTGCAGGAAATATGGATCTGGGAGGATTTAAGAACCGGGCATTTGGATATCTGAATCAGATTCGTGTGGCCGAGAAAAAGGTAACGGGAACAAATGTGGGAGATCATACCATTGAAATCCAGATGACAGCATCAGGACTTGCGAAAAACAGTGCGGCAATGATTGACCGGGTTGTGAACGGTATTTTGGATTTCCTTAGAACAGAGAATGCTGGCAGTGGCTGCCAGTTGTGTGGTGTGGATGCTTATGTCAGCGGATATAATGTAAATGGTTCACCTCATTTTCTATGCTCTGGCTGTGCGCAGGCATCTATCAACCAGATGGAGGCAGAACGGCAGAGTAAATTAAATGATCAATCAAATCCTGCCCTTGGACTGGTGGGAGCCCTGATTGGTTCTCTGATTGGCGTGCTTTGCTGGGTTCTGATTTATCAGGTCGGATTTATTGCCGGAATTGCCGGTGTACTGATCATTATGGCAGCAATGAAGGGATATACGATTCTCGGAAAAAGTCTGGATAAGAAAGGTGTCATTATTGCAACAATTATTTCACTGCTGATGGTATTCGTTGCCAATGAATTATCTATGCGGATTGCGGTATATATCGCATTTAATAAAGGTGGCGGACATCTTTCTTTTGCAAATATGTGTGAAGACTGGAGTAATATTATGGAGGTTTGTGAGCTTTGGGGAGTTTATTGGAGAGATCTGATTGTTGGATACTTTCTGACATTTGTTGCCGGTTTCGGAACCATTGCACAAGCTTTTCGGAATGCCAGTGGAAGCTACAGTATTAAGAAACTGTAGGATAGCAGAGAATTCAATAGAGATTGTTTTAGAAGAAATCAAAAGGATGGACCAATTGTCCGTTCTTTTGATTTTTTGATATTATGCTTTTGCTGTAATGGCAGAAAAATTTTATTAAAGATATTGAAGATGAAAGAAGGGTTACTTCGTTATATGTTTAGAACTGTGGAGAGGAGGGTAATCATGTGAACTCGGATGATCGTCTGACAAAGATGATTGAACAATATCAGAATCTTGTTTTTTCTGTCTGTATAAAATTGACACAGGATTATTTTACGGCAGAAGATCTGACACAGGAAACATTTTTATCCGCCTACCGGCATTTGGAACAGTTTGATGGTGCCAACGAAAAAGCATGGCTCTGCAGGATTGCCTCCAATAAATGTATTGATTATATGCGGCAGGCAGAACGCAGAAGCCTTCCAGCGGAGGAAGAAATGCTGAATCTTCAGCCGTCAAAGGAGGGACTTCCGGAAACCTCCTATCTGCAGAAAACTGTTTTTACAGAGTTGAAAAGAAAATGCGGTAATCTGTCACCACCGTATGACCGGGTTGCCACCATGTATTTTGTGGAAGAGAAAAGTGCGGCGGAAATTGCCACTCTTATGAAAATGAAGTTAAAAACGGTGCAGACACAGATCTATCGAGCCAGGGCATTACTTAGAAAACAGTATGGAAAGGGGTGAGGACTGCATGAGTCATCAATATCTCAGTGAGGAAGAATTGGAGAAGCTGATTGAATCAATTGAGGAAGAGCCACTATACAGGGCACCAGACTATTTAAAGTCGGAAATTCTAAAACGGGCAAGGCAAAACAGGAGCAGATGCAGGATGCAGTCGAAAGAAATACAGCTGTTTGCCTATAGTATAAAAATCGTTGCAGCTGCAGCAGCGGCACTGCTCATGATTATGACGATACCTGTCAGGAGCAAGGATGAGGTAGTAGAATATCAGGAACAGCAAAGACAGGCCGGACTGGAACGCAGGCTGGAAATAGAAGAACAGCAGAATCAGCTGGAAGACTGGAGAAGAGGTCTGCGGACAGAAGTTACAGAGTTCTGTAAGAATATCACAGTAACATGGCAGGAAAGAATTTGGAACAACAATGATTTTGATAAGGAGGATGAATAGAATGATTCGCAAGAAAAATAAATTTTTTACATTTGTATTTTCCCTGCTTCCGGGAGCCGGAGAGATGTATATGGGGTTTATGAAAATGGGTGTCAGCCTGATGAGTCTCTTTTTCCTTACGGTTATGATGAGTAGTTTTCTGGCACTGGATTTTATGTTTTATGTAGCTGTTATTATCTGGTTTTACGGATTTTTTCATGCAAATAATCTGTCCGGGATGCCGGATGAACAATTCGCACAGATGCAGGATGTTTATCTGATTCCATTTGCCGGAAAAGAAGACGGAATCCGGATTACAAAAACCTGGCGGAAGGGAATTGCAATCCTGCTTATTGTAGTTGGTGCATTTCTACTTTGGAGAACAATGTGGTCTGTGCTGTCCGGACTGATTCCTCCTGCAATCTATGTTATGATTGTAGACATCAATAATTATTATCTGCCACGAGGATTGATCGGCGTTGCCATTATTATTCTGGGTATTTATATGATCCGCGGGAAACAAAAACAGCTGGAAGCAGAGGAGATGTCTCCGGAGCAAATGCATACGAACGAGCTGCATACCGGAGAAACAGCAGGGAAGGAATCGTAACAGAAGACGGATGGAAAGAAAGAAGAAAAAGAAAGAAGGGGTATTTTATGAAAAGAAGCCATCGAATCGGAACCATTACTTTTGGGATTACCATGATTGTATCAGGCATCTTGTTTCTGGTGCATATGTTCTGGCCTGCATTAGAGTATGGTATGATTTTTAGATTGTGGCCTTGTATTTTTATCCTGCTGGGAGCAGAAATTCTGATAGGTGGCAGAAAGGAGCCGACAGAATTTGTTTATGATGGTGCAGCAGTGGTGATCACGCTGCTGATGGTATTGTTTGCCATGGGAATGGGTGTAGTGGAGAGTTGGATGAGTTATTTTGATCAGGTTATCATCTAGATTATTATCCGGACCGGGAAGAAATAGAGATTCCCATTGGTGTCTTAAAGTGTTATAATATACGAGACATCAGGGAAAAATTGATGTTGGTTAATTTGAAATACCGGGAAGGAATTATTGTTAATGGATGATCTGAAGCAACAGTCTGCACCACAGGAAGCATGGGGGCTGGAGGAATATAAGGAAGCCTATCAGGCGGAGAAACAGAAGAATGTCATGCTGTCCGGCAGACTGGCAGATGCTGTGGCACAGGCAGAAGAAAAGGACAGACAGTTAAAGAGAATAAAAAACAATCCCATGTGGAAGGCCAGCAAGCCTCTCAGAAGTATGATGCACTGGGGAATCCGGCAGAAGAACAGAGTTAAAAATCTTGGCGGACCTAAGGGGATTGCAAGAAAATTAAGTTCCAAAAAGATTGAGCTGGCAGCAAGAAAGCAGCATGGAACCGCAAGCTTTCCTTCTCCGGATGAGGCACAGAGACAAAGAAAAACTGTTTTTTCAAAGGATATCAAGTTTTCGATTCTGGTACCGTTATATAATACGCCGAAGGAATTTTTAGAGGACATGATAAAATCAGTTCAGGCACAGACCTATGAGAAATGGGAATTGTGTCTGGCTGACGGTTCCGATGGGGAGCATGCTTTTGTCGGGGAAATCTGTAAAGAATATGCGGCAAAGGATGACAGGATAAAATATAAGAAACTGGAAAAAAATCTTGGGATCTCCGGCAATACCAATGAATGCTGTGCCATGGCAACCGGAAATTATATCGGTTTATTTGATCATGATGATGTGCTGCATCCTTCTGTTTTATATTATTATATGAAGGCAATCTGTGATGAGGATGCAGATTATATTTATTGTGATGAGTGTACTTTCCATGGTAACTCGATTGACAATATGATTACGCTTCACTTTAAACCGGATTATTCTCCGGATAATTTGTGTGCCAACAATTATATCTGTCATTTTTCTGTATTTTCCAAAGAACTCTTGGATTCTACGGAATTGTTCCGTTCGCAGTTTGACGGAAGTCAGGACCATGATATGATTCTTCGTCTGACGGCGCGGGCAAAACATATTGTTCATATTCCGAAACTGTTATATTATTGGCGGTCCCATAAGGGAAGTGTCGCTTCCGATATCAATGCCAAGTCCTATGCCATTGATGCGGCAAAGCGGGCAGTAGCCGATTATCTCAGGAATCAGGGATATGACTATTTTGAGATCTCATCCACCAGGGCATTTGAAACGATCTTTCGGATTAAATACCCGATTCTTTCGGATGATAAAATTTCCATTATTATCCCCAATAAAGATCATAAAGAGGATCTGCAGCGCTGTATTACATCCATTGTGGAAAGGTCCACCTATCAGAATTATGAAATCATTGTTGTAGAGAATAACAGTAAGGAGCCTTCGATCTTTGCTTATTACAAAGAGCTGGAAGCACATCCGAAGATCAGGGTAGTGACCTATGAGGGAGAGTTTAATTATTCACGGATCAATAACTTCGGAGCTGACTGTGCAGATGGAAAATATCTTCTGCTGCTGAATAATGATACACAGGTGATTACGGTCAACTGGATGGAAGAATTGTTAATGTATGCCCAGCGTAAGGATGTTGGTGCTGTAGGAGCAAAGCTGTATTATCCGGATGATACCATTCAGCATGCCGGAATTGTTCTGGGGCTGGGAGCACACCGGACGGCAGGCCATTCCCATTACCGGGTTGGAAAGGATAATCTGGGATATATGGGAAGATTGTGCTATGCACAGGATGTTTCAGCCGTGACCGGAGCATGTCTGATGGTCAGACGAAAACTGTGGGAGCAGGCAGGAGGTCTGGATGAGACGCTGGCAGTTGCATTAAATGACGTGGATTTCTGCCTGAAGCTGAGAGAGCTGGGATACTGGAATATCTGGACGCCATTTGCGGAATTATATCATTATGAATCCAATTCCAGAGGTTCCGATCTTTCCGGTGAGAGAGCAGAGCGTTACCAAAAGGAATGCGATCTTTTCAGAACACGCTGGGGAGAGGTCATAGACAGGGGAGATCCGTTTTATAACGTGAATTTTTCCTTAGACCGCAGTGACTATTCCTTGAAAATCTAAGCAAGTTGTAGTAAAATATCCACGTGCCGGAATTTATATGACGGATTACGCAAATAAGAATGTTTGATTGACTTTGTGCTGCGAAAATCGAGACAACGATTAGAGGCTCATTGAAGCGGTTAGCACATCGGAAATCAAACATCTTATTTGTGCAATCCGTTAGGTGAATACTTTCGGGCACTAAGATTGGAAATAATAAATTACATATATAAGGAGGAAGACAACCCATGGGATTTATGGAGGAATTTAATTTTTGGCTGGAGGATGACTATTTTGACCAGCAGACCAAGGACGAACTGCTTGCCATCAGAAATGATTCCAAGGAAGTAGAGGATCGTTTTTATAAGGAACTGGAATTCGGTACCGGCGGACTGCGTGGTGTCATTGGTGCAGGTACCAACCGTATGAATATTTATACAGTCCGTAAGGCAACCCAGGGACTGGCTAATTATATTATCAAGCAGGGTGGTGCATCCAAGGGTGTTGCAATTGCATATGATTCCAGAAGAATGTCTCCTGAATTTGCAGATGAAGCTGCACTTTGCCTGGCAGCCAACGGAATCAAGGCTTATGTTTTTGAATCCTTAAGACCAACACCGATGCTGTCCTTTGCACTTCGGAAGCTGGGATGTATTTCCGGTATTGTCATTACGGCAAGCCACAATCCTCCTGAATATAACGGATATAAGGCATACTGGGAGGATGGCGCACAGGTAACCGCACCGAAGGATGCTGAGATCATTGCAGAAGTAAAGGCTGTAACCGACTATCATTCCGTTAAGACCATGGACAAGAAGGCAGCCATGGATCAGGGTCTGTATGTTGTCATTGGCAAAGAAATTGATGATGCTTACATGGAGGAGTTAAAGAAACAGATTATCCATCCGGATGTCATCAAAGAAGTGGCTGAGGACATCAAGATTGTATATTCTCCGTTTAACGGAACCGGTAATGTTCCGGTCAGAAGAATTTTAAAGGAGCTTGGATTTAAGAACGTATATGTGGTTCCGGAGCAGGAAATGCCGGATCCCAACTTTACCACATTGGAATATCCGAACCCGGAAGATCCGAAGGCATTTACCCTGGCTCTTAAGCTTGCAAAGGAAGTAGGAGCCGATGTTGTTATGGCAACAGACCCGGATGCAGACCGCCTTGGTATTTATGCACTGGATACAAAGACAGGGGAATATGTTCCATTTACGGGTAATATGTCAGGTATGCTGATTGCAGAATATATTATGCGGGAAAGAAGCAAGAATGGAACCATGCCGAAGAATCCCGCACTGGTTACCACCATTGTAACAACCAACATGGCACATGCCATTACAGATACTTATGGAGTAAAGGAAATTGAAGTATTAACAGGATTTAAATATATCGGTGAACAGATTAAGTTCTTCGAACAGACCGGAAGCAACAATTACGTCTTTGGTCTGGAAGAATCCTATGGTTGTCTGGCAGGTACCCATGCAAGGGATAAGGATGCTGTCGTTGCAGTTATGTGTCTTGCTGAGGTTGCTGCATACTGCAAGAAAGAGGGAATCACACTGTGGGATATGATGATCGATATGTACGAAAAGTACGGTTATTATAAAGAGACACAGTATGCGATTACAAAGAAGGGCAAAGAAGGTCTGGAAGAAATTGCAGCCATGATGGAAAAACTGAGAGCCAATCCGCCGAAGGAATTTGGTGATCTGAAGGTAAAGAAGTTCCGCGATTACAAGCTGGATAAGGTAATTGATCTGGAAACCGGTGAGGAGACAAAGACAGGGCTTCCTTCCTCCAACGTGCTTTACTTTGATCTGGAAAATGATTCCTGGTGCTGTGCAAGACCTTCCGGAACGGAACCCAAGATCAAGTTCTATATGGGTGTTAAGGGAACCAGCCTTGAAGATGCAGCCAATAAGGTAGATGCATTGACAGAGGCACTGAAGGAAAAACTATAGAAGCAAGAACAGTTTTACAATTACACCGGTAATTGTAATGGAAAGAGGAATAGAATGCTGCTTTCTGTGGCAAATATAAAGAAAACCATCCAGTATGTTAAAAGAAATGGCTGGAGTGAAACCTGTTATGCTGCTCTGGAACGCATTTGTATGAGGAAACAGAACCGCTATCAATATGAAGTGCCGGAAGCAGAAGAACTGGAAAGACAAAGAAAGACAACCTGGGATTGGAATCCCAGGCTGTCTTTGATTGTGCCGGCATATGAAACAAAGCCGGTCTATATGCAGGACTTAATCCTGTCTGTTATGGAGCAGACCTATGAGAATTTTGAACTGATTATTGCAGATGCTTCCGAATCGGATGTGGTGGAAAAGGTTGTAAAGGATTTTCAGACGCAATATGAAGGAATTATTTATGAGCGTCTTGCGGAAAATGGGGGCATCTCGGAGAATACCAATGCGGCACTGGAAAAAGCCACGGGAGAGTATATCGGTCTTTTGGATCATGATGATCTTCTGACACCGGATGCGCTTTATTATGTAGCGAAGGAACTGGAACGATGCCGCCGGAAGAAATTACAGCCGGAACTGATCTATACAGATGAAGATAAGACCAATGCATATCTGGAAGTATATTATGAACCAAACCGGAAGCGTAAGTTTAACTATGACCTGATTCTGACCAATAATTATATCTGCCATCTGTCGTTTTACCGTGCGGATGTGATCAGAAAACTAAAACTGCGAAAGGAATATGATGGTGCACAGGATTATGATCTTGTTCTGCGTACGGTAGCAATGGTGGAAAATGAGTACCGGGAAGGAAATCCGGGGTACAGCACCGGCACAGAGATTCCCTGGGAGAAGCATATCTGCCATATTCCGCATATCTTATATCATTGGCGCTGTCATGAGGATTCCACGGCACAGAATCCGGAAGCGAAACGGTATGCTTATGAGGCAGGGAAACGGGCTTTGGAGGATTATTACTTTGCAAAGGGCGTGAATGCTTCCGTTCATCATTTGAAACATCTGGGATTTTACCGGACAGAGTATCAGGACATATTTGCCCAAAGAGCAGATATCGGCGTTATCGGTGGCCCTGTTTACGATAGGAAGAAGATTGTTGGCGGAGCAATGAGAAAAGACGGAATCGTGATGTTTGAAGGACTTCATGAACGTTTTTCCGGCTATATGCATAGGGGAGTGCTGCAGCAGGATGTGGATGCTGTGGATCTTCGGAATATGATTGTGCGTGATGATTTGATCAGCCTGTTTCGGAAAACGACTGGTTATGCGTATCCGGTTCCGGAGGAAATCAGACAAAAGAAATTTTCAGCCGAAGAGGAAGAAAAAATCAGAAAAAAAAGTTTGGATTTTTGCAATAAAGTAAGGAGTAAAAGCATTGGTATCCTATATGAACCTGATCTGATACAAAAGAATGCCTGTGATAGCGAACGACAGAATTGAAAGAGGGGCATATTTTATGCAGATGAAAGTCAGTGTGATTATACCGAACTATAATGGAAAAGAATATCTTGAGAATTGTATGGATTCACTGATGCAGCAGGATGTCAGATCCTTTGAAGTGATTGTTGTCGATGATGGCTCAACAGATGACAGCTTCCTTGCCATCAGGAAAAAATATCCTGAAAATGGTGCATTTCCGCGCACCGGATATTTGTGCCATGAAAAAAATATGGGGTTTTGCCGTTCTGTGAATGATGGAATTGCAATGGCAAAAGCTCCTTATGTGATTTTACTGAATAATGATACGGTGGTCGATGTTTCTTTTGTAAAAGAGATGTACTACGCAATCCGTAAATCAGAAAAGATTTTCAGTGTTCAGGCCAAAATGCTTTCTTTGCAGGAAAAGGATATCATAGATGATGCCGGGGATTATTACTGTCTGCTGGGCTGGGCCTATGCGGCAGGAAAGGGAAAAACGGCATCACGTTATCAAAAGGAAAGAAAAATCTTTGCTTCCTGTGGAGGTGCAGCCATTTATCGGAAAGAAGTGTTGGAGAAGCTGGGCGGATTTGATGAAAATCACTTCGCTTATCTGGAAGACATTGACCTTGGTTACAGGGCAAAGCTGTTTGGCTACCACAATCTTTTTACGCCGAAGGCTTTGGTCTATCATGCAGGCAGTGCTGCTTCCGGATCCAGATATAATGAATTTAAGGCAAGACTATCCGCAAGAAACAGTATTTATCTGATTTATAAAAATATGCCGAATTGGCAGATTGTAGTGAATTTTCCTTGTTTTGTAATAGGGTTTTCGATGAAGGTAATGTTCTATATTTTGAAAGGAATGGGAAATACTTATTGCAAAGGAATCTATGAGGGACTGCAGCTGTGCAGACAGGAGGAAGGAAAACGGAAACGGCAGGATTTCAAAAAGATTGGATTTTTACGCTGCCTGAAGCTGGAAGGGGAACTGTTTTTTGACACCTTTCGCCGTATATTGTGATTAAGGTTGCTTTTAATGACAAGATATAGTAAAATGTATTTTAATGTGCGTTTGTGGAACAGATGTGGGTTTGATAAAGGCATGGTGGGAACATGATAAGAGATAATCAGCGGGTATTTAACTGGATACATGTTTTAATTGATGCTCTGGTCATTGCAGGCTCTTATATTCTTGCATGGTATATTAAGTTTGTTGTTCTATGGGATGAGAATGTCGCTGTAGGTGTACTGTCGCAGGAAACCTATTTCAGAGCTTTATATTTTATCGTGCCGATTTATCTTGTGAATTATTATCTCTGCGGACTGTATATGTCAAAGAGATATTCCAGCAGCCGGCGGGAAATTTATAATATCGTTAAGGCTAATATTATCGGTATCGCCCTGCTTGCGGCTTTCCTCTATATCATCAAGATGCCGGATATCTCCCGTACCATGATTTCTATCTTCTTTGGAGCTACGGTAGTGTTCGAGATTATTTTCCGGCAGTTTCTGCGTCTGATTTTACGGGAATTGCGGAAGAAAGGCTATAACATCAAGCACATTCTTCTGGTAGGCTATTCCAGGGCGGCAGAAAAATATATTAACCGTATTCTGGAAAATCCCCAGTGGGGATATGTAGTATGCGGTATTCTGGATGACCGGATTCCGGCTGGAACCATTTACCGTGGTGTCAAAGTGATTGGCAGAATTGATAATATTCACGTGATCTTACCGGAAAATAAGATTGATGAGATCGGGATTTCCCTGGCCCTGACGGATTACGGACGACTGGAAGAATTGGTTAATATCTGTGAAAAATCAGGTGTCCACACCAAATTTATTCCGGATTATAATAGTGTTATTCCGACAAAACCATATATTGAAGATCTTACCGGGCTTGCAGTAATTAATATCAGACATCTGCCGTTAAGTAATACAATGAACAGTATGTTGAAACGTCTGGTCGATATTGTGGGTTCGATCCTATGTATCATTCTGTTTTCACCGGTGATGCTGGTATCTGCAATCATGATTAAGTGTACAGATGGCGGCAAGGTGATTTTTGCGCAGGAACGGGTTGGATATCATAATAAGATATTTAAAATGTATAAGTTCCGTACCATGCGTGAGCAGACGGAGGAAGAAGAAAAGGCAGGCTGGACGAAAAAGGGTGATCCACGGGTTACGACCATTGGAAAATTCCTAAGAAAATGCAGTCTGGATGAACTGCCGCAATTATTTAATGTTCTTGCGGGTGATATGTCGCTGATTGGTCCGCGCCCGGAACGACCGCAGTTCGTAGAGGAATTTAAGGAAGAAATTCCCCGGTATATGATTAAACACCAGGTACGTCCCGGTATGACCGGATGGGCACAGATCAATGGTTATCGAGGGAATTCCTCCATATGGAAAAGAATTGATT
>SAMEA3663038__coassemble_608_pt1 | contig 11272 bp, 8 predicted proteins | sample SAMEA3663038__metabat2_low_PE_030 | metagenome-assembled genome bin SAMEA3663038 (sample SAMEA3663038) | pig gut metagenome | biome: pig gut; feature: pig-associated habitat; material: faeces | place: France | collected 2012 | reverse complement strand
CAAGCAGATTGCAGTGGAAATTACGGTTGGTGGAAAGACGGCAACGATCGGTGCAATGTGTAAAGGTTCCGGTATGATTCATCCTAACATGTGCACGATGCTTGGATATGTAACCAGCGATATTGCCATTGAAAAACCTCTTTTGCAGGAAGCATTAAGTGATGTGGTACAGGATACGTTTAATATGGTTACCGTAGATGGCGACACCTCAACAAATGATACCTTGATCGTATTGGCCAACGGACTTGCCGGTAATGAACCGATTACAGAAAAGACGGATGATTATATGACCTTCCGCAATGCTTTGTTCTTTGTATGTGAATATCTTGCAAAGCAGATGGCCGGAGATGGAGAGGGGGCTACTGCTTTGTTTGAAGCTAAAGTAGTCAATGCCAAATGTAAAGAAGATGCGAAAAAGATGGCAAGAAGTGTGGTTGGCTCCAGCTTATCCAAGGCCGCAATTTATGGTCATGATGCGAACTTTGGAAGGTTCCTTTGTGCAATGGGTTATTCCGGAGCAATTTTTGACCAGAATGATGTTCAGCTCTTCTTTGAGAGCAAGGCGGGAAAAATGATGGTATTTGATAAGGGAACTCCGGTACCTTTCAATGAAGATGAGGCAACGAAGATTCTTTCTGAGCCGGAAGTCACCATTCTGATTGATATGAACGAAGGGGATGCATCCGCTACGGCATGGGGATGTGATCTGACGTATGATTATGTAAAAATTAACGCGGACTACCGTTCCTGATACGATAAAAAATGATAGGTGGACAATTGCGAAACACTTATTTTTCTATGTGTTATTGTACAGTTCCACATATCACACTTTGCGTTTTGCAATTATATAAATTTCAGAGGAAATGAGAGGAGAAAGATCATGAGTGACATAGAAATGGACAAGGTTCTGGCGAAGGCAGAGGTCTTAATAGAGGCATTGCCCTACATACAGAAATTCAATCGTAAGGTGATTGTTGTAAAATACGGCGGAAGTGCCATGACAGATCCGGAGCTGCAGAAAAATGTGGTAAAGGATGTGGTTCTGTTAAAGCTGGTTGGATTTAAACCGATTATCGTTCACGGTGGCGGCAAGGAGATCAGCAGCTGGGTAAAGAAGGTTGGCAAGGAAGCAGAGTTTGTCAATGGACTTCGTGTGACGGATGCTGAGACAATGGAAATTGCGGAAATGGTATTAAGCAAGGTCAATAAGCGGCTTGTCTCCATGATCCAGTCCCTGGGCGTACATGCAGCCGGAATCAGCGGTAAGGATGGCGGTCTTCTGACCGTGGAAAAAAGATATTCTGATGGAAAAGACATCGGATATGTGGGACAGATCACAAAGGTTGATGCTAAGATTTTAGAGGATCTTCTGGAAAAAGATTTTCTTCCTGTTGTTGCACCGATTGGAATGGACGATCAGTTTGACAGTTATAATATTAATGCGGATGATGCGGCATGTGCGATAGCACAGGCGGTTGGAGCGGAAAAGCTTGCGTTCTTAACGGATATTGAAGGACTGTATCGCGATATCAATGACAAGTCATCCTTTATCTCCAGGCTGAATGTCAGCCAGGCGCATGAACTGATTGACGGCGGTATGATTGGCGGTGGTATGCTTCCAAAGCTTGGTAACTGTATTGCTGCAATCGAAAATGGCGTAAACAGGGTACATATCCTGGATGGCCGGATCGCACACTGCCTGCTGCTGGAAATCTTTACCAACAAGGGTATTGGTACAGCCATTGTGCAGGATGGTGAAAATCTGGAAGGATAAAAGAGAAATGTTTCAAATGTGATGTCAGAAAATAATAATCTGGAAAGAAGGAATTGCAAAGATGAGCATGCAGCACTATATTGACGAGGCAGAAAGCGTTCTGCTTCATACCTATAACCGTTATCCGGTTGTATTTGAAAAAGGAGAAGGTGTCTATCTTCAGGATACCGATGGAAAGAAATATCTGGATTTCTGTTCGGGAATCGGTGTTTTTGCACTGGGATACGGTAACAGGGAATACAATGAAGCGGTGAAGGATCAGGTGGATAAGATTCTTCACACCTCCAATTATTATTATAATGTTCCTGCCATTGAAGCAGCAAAGGCGGTATTAAAGGTATCCGGAATGGACAGAATCTTTTTTACCAACAGTGGTGCAGAAGCTGTGGAAGGTGCAGTGAAGGCTGCCAGAAAGTATGCTTATCTGAAGGATGGAAAAACAGACCATGAGATCATTGCCATGAACCACTCTTTCCATGGACGAACCATGGGGGCTCTTTCCGTAACGGGGAATCCGAAATATCAGGAAGCATTCCGGCCGATGATCGGGAATGTGAAGTTTGCCGAAATTAATGATATTGAAAGTGTGAAGGAACAGTTAAGTGAGCATACCTGTGCAATTATGATGGAGACGGTACAGGGGGAAGGCGGCATTCATCCTGCAACAAAGGAATTTTTACAGGAAGTAAGGAAGATTTGTGATGAGAGGGATATTCTGCTGATTTTAGATGAGATCCAGTGCGGTATGGGCAGAACAGGTACCATGTTTGCATGGCAGCAGTATGGAATCCGACCGGATATCATGACATCAGCCAAGGCACTTGGATGCGGCGTTCCGGTGGGTGCATTTTTGATGACACAAAAGGTTGCAGAGAATTCTCTTGTGGCAGGGGATCATGGAACCACCTATGGCGGAAATCCTTTGGCCGGAGCTGCTGTCTGTAAAGTCATGGAACTGTTTGAAAAACAAAAGGTACTTGAAAATGTGAATGAAGTATCAGCCTATCTGGAAGAACAGCTTGACGGGTTAAAGGCTGAGCGTGATGATATTACCGAAAGACGTGGAAAGGGTCTCATGCAGGGGCTGGAGTTTAACCGCCCGGTGGGAGACATAATCAAACGTGCCCTGGAGGAGGGATTGGTACTGATCAATGCGGGAAGTAACGTGCTCCGGTTCCTGCCGCCTCTGGTTATTACGAAAGAGCATGTAGATGAAATGATGACAATCATAAGGAAATGTTTATAAGCTATGGGTTCAAATCACAGGATTCTGTCTCTGCTTCTTGTTTGGCTGATGTTAGTCGGAACATGGTTTGCCGGAGCAGGGGACGGTACAGCAGAAAATGGTTATCTGTCAGCCTATCGGAAGGATACCTTATACTTGTGGTATACGGATGAGACACTGACAGATTATATTAATAGTGTTGCATTGGCTTTCTATGACGATTATGATGTGCGGGTTGTGCCGGTGCTGCAGACCGGCCTGGAGTATGCGCAGGCAATCAATGCGGCATCTGTCAGTGGTAATGAAGTGCCGGATCTTTATCTGACCGGTTCTGATTCCCTGGAAAAACTGATTATGGCGGGGCTGGCGTCTGAGGCAGTTGCAGCAGGAACGGATTTCCTTACGGAAACTTATTTCCCCCGGACAGCATTGGATGCAGTGACATACCAGGGACATTATTATGCTTATCCGTTTTACTATGAGACAGCCTTCCTTTTGTATAATAAAACATATCTTCGTGAGATGGCGGATGCTGTATTACGGGAAGAACTTACGGCCAATGCACCGGTGGAAGAAGCGTCCGGAATAGATGAGGAAGAAGACGATGGGGAACTGGGAATTCCGGACGGATATTCAGAAGCAGAATGGGATGCAATGGTGGAGCAGAAAATGGAGACAATGCTTCCTGACTCTATTGGAGATATTTTAGAGATTGCAGATACCTGCAATCCGCCGGAAAAGGTAGAAAATATTTTTCTGTGGGACGTATCGGATATTTTATATAATTACTTTTTTGCAGGGGCATATATGAATGTGGGTGGTCCCTGCGGAGATGATGCTTCTATAATTGAAATCTATAATGAAGATACCATTGAATGTATGCGGGTCTATCAGGAACTTCATCAATTCTTTTCCATTGAATCCAAGGAAAGTAGCTATGCCAATGTCCTTCAGGAATTTATTGATGGAAAATCCATTTTTACCATTGCAACAACGGATGCATTGGGAAGGATTGAGGAAGAACGGGCGGATGGAGGATTTCCTTACGAATACGGTGTTTCCCTGCTTCCGAGTATTGATGATGAACATTTAGCGAAGGGATTATCTGTTACCAATGTTGTGGTAATTAATGGTTATAGCGGACAGAAGGAACTGGCCAACAGATTTGCAGAATATCTTGTTTATGAAAATGCGGATACGTTGTATGAGAGAACCGATAAAATGCAGGCAGCTTATCCCATGGAAGACTTTGTAACAGATGTCCGTGATCAGATTATGATGTTTTATGAACATTCCACTTCCCTGCCGAAGATATTGGAAATCAGCAATTTCTGGGTTCAGCTGGAACTTGCTTACACAAAAATCTGGGATGGACAGGATGTGGATGATGTCTTGAGACAACTTTCTGAACAGATGAAAACGCAGATTTCGGGAGAAGAAGTTGTTGAACCGGTGCTTCCTGTGGATGCCCCGGAATTATAATATGTATAATATTTATTCCCCATGGGATACTAATCAATATTAGCTATCATTATTATGCTAGAAAGGAATGGATTGGTATCATGTGGGGAATTTTGATTGCAATACTTTCCGGAGCCTTGATGAGCGTTCAGGGAGTATTTAATACACAGGTTACGAAAGCTTCCGGAATCTGGGCTGCGTCAGCTTTTGTGCAGGCATCTGCCTTAGTGGTCTGCCTTATGGCATGGCTATTTACGGAACGGGGACCGTTGCAGGAGGTTTTCAGGGTTCAACCTAAATACATGCTTCTTGGAGGAGCAATTGGTGCGTTTATTACGATTACGGTAATCAAAGGTATGGATGCCTTAGGTCCTGCGAAAGCAGTTATGATTATTGTCATATCCCAGCTTCTGGTTGCTTATATCATTGAACTGTTTGGTTGGTTTCAGGTGGAAAAGCAACCATTGGAATTACGTAAAATATTGGGAATCCTCATTGCAATTGCGGGTTGTATTCTATTTAAGTGGAAATAGCTTTTGTAAGATTGACCAAAAAGGTAAATAAAAATTTATTAATTTTATTTTAATGGTCTTGTATTTTTAAACATAACGTCATAGAATGAAATTAGTCTGAAAAGGTCTCCTTACGGATGTCAGATACATCGGAAAGGAGATTTTATGAAATGTAATGCTTATTTAAAGCTGATCGTAGTGTCATTTGCTGTTTTTTCTCTGGCTGCATGTGGCACAGCGCCTTCTGCTCAGGTGGTTTTACAGGAGGAAACAGTGGAACTTTCTTCAGAGGCAGAAACGATAGGAACTGATGGGGATTTTACTGTTTCAGAAGATTCTGCAACAGCCTTCGAAGCCGGGGGATTGGTCTATGTACATATCTGCGGTGCTGTAGCTGTGCCGGGAGTATATGCCCTGGAACCGGGCAGCAGGTTGTATGAGGCTGTAGAAGCGGCAGGAGGATTTCTGCCGGATGCATGTGAAGAATATTGTAATCTCGCATTGACAGTAACGGATGGAATGCAGTATCAGATTCCTACAAGGGAGGAAGCCGCATCGGGTGAATTACCGGTTCAGATGGGCTTTGGTAGTCAGCCGGGGGAAAGTACGGGACAGCAAAGTTATGCGGAATCAGCCTATAACAAGGATGGACTTCTTAATATTAATCTGGCCACTGCTGAGGAACTGATGACGCTTCCTGGGATTGGACAGACACGGGCAGATGCTATTATCAGTTACCGTGAGGAGAATGGGGCATTTGCCAGAAAAGAAGATATTATGCTGGTATCGGGGATCAAGGAAGCCTCATATCAGAAGATTGAGAATTATATTACGGTAGAAAGATAGGGATTTTAATAGATATGGATAAGAGAATCTTAGTGGTAGATGATGAAAAATTGATCGTGAAGGGAATTAAATTCAGCCTGGAGCAGGATGAGATGCAGGTAGATGTGGCATATGACGGGGAGGAGGCGCTGGAAAAAATCAGGAACAATCATTACAGCCTAATTTTATTGGATCTGATGCTTCCGAAGCTTTCCGGTATGGAGGTATGCCAGCAGGTAAGAGAATTTTCCGATGTGCCGATTGTCATGCTGACTGCTAAGGGAGATGACATGGATAAGATTATGGGGCTGGAAAACGGTGCCGATGATTATATTACGAAACCCTTTAATATTTTGGAGGTAAAAGCACGTATTAAAGGAATTATCAGAAGGAATGAAAATGCTTCCCGAAAGAATGCAAAAGCGGTTTCCCGTGTCATTGAGAATGGTGCATTAAAGATTGATCTGGACAATCATCGCCTGATGATCAATCAAAAAGAGATCAATCTGACAATCCGCGAATTTGAATTATTGGAGCTTTTTGTTACAAACCCGGGTAAGGTATATGACAGGGAGAGTCTTTTGAAGCTGGTTTGGGGTGAGGACTATCCCGGGGATGTCAGAACGGTAGATGTACATGTGCGCCGCTTAAGAGAAAAGATAGAGGACAATCCGAGTGAGCCCAGGTATGTTCAGACAAAATGGGGTGTCGGATATTATTATAAGGGTTAAGACCAGAAAAGTCAGGAAAGGTCCGGTTCGCTGTCTTGCGTAAAAAGTTAACTTTTTTTAGAAGTTTCAAACTTCGTATTTTTCTTATCATTATATTAACAGGTCTATTTGGCAGTGTGCTGATGTGGCGCGGTATCCTTGATAATTATGAGGAAGAGAATATTAATACGCGTACCAGTGAAGTTGTCAGCCAGATGAAGATTCTTGCAAATCATCTGATTTCCTATCATTATCTTCAGGATAATTCTTCGGAAGTCATCAATGCAGAGTTGTCGCAATTATCCACAATTTACGATGGAAGAATTCTTATCGTAGATTCCAATTTCCGAATCATCAAGGATACTTATGGGCTCAGCGAAGGCCGGTACATGATTGCAAAGGAAGTAATTGAAGGTTCCGGCGGAAGAACGATTACAAATTATGATGATGCCAATCATTTTATTGAGATCGTGGTTCCCATTATATCGACGGAAGCTGATGGAGAAGAACCGAGGGTTGCAGGGGTAATTCTTACCAGCGTCTCAACTGAAAATTTTTCACAGAATTATGAGACAATTTACCGGCAGGCAAGGGTCTTGGAAACAGTAGTTATGATCTGTATTGTCGGCATGGCGATTTTTGTTTCCGCAATCATTACAAGACCGTTTGATGAAGTTATCCGGGCAACCAATGAAGTGGTTTCTTTTGAGGATACGACACCGGTTGTCTCGGATTATATTGAAACAGAGCAGATGGTTGATGCATTTAATAAACTGCGTGCAAGAATGAAGGTGCTTGATGACTCCAGGCAGGAGTTTGTCAGCAATGTGTCCCATGAACTGAAAACACCGCTGACTTCCATGAAGGTGCTTGCAGATTCCTTAAATATGCAGGAAGACGTTCCGATAGAAATGTACAGGGAATTTATGCAGGATATCACAGAGGAAATTGACCGGGAAAATAAGATAATTACGGATCTGCTATCCCTGGTGAAGATGGAAAAGGGAGCGTCCGGGATGACTTTTGAGAGCTGTGATATTAATGCCATGCTGGAACTGATTATTAAGCGGCTTGGGCCTATCGCAAGAAAGCAGGAAGTTGATCTGATCTTTGAAAGTAAGCGGTCGGTCACGGCAGATGTAGATGAGGTCAAGCTGACCCTGGCATTGACAAATCTGATTGAGAACGGAATAAAATATAACCGTCATCCGGGATGGGTAAAAATTATACTGGATGCTGACCATCAGTTTATGTCGGTTGAGGTTCGGGATTCCGGGATTGGAATAGCGGAATCGGATATTGACCATATATTTGAAAGATTTTACAGGGTGGATAAATCCCATTCCAATGAGATTGATGGGAATGGTTTAGGGCTTGCGATTGTTAAGAGAACTGTCCTTTATCACAGAGGATCTATTACGGTAGACAGTGTCATCGGGGAAGGAACGAGCTTTCTGGTAAAGATACCGTTAAGTTATATTGCATAAGAGGATTTATTGGCTGTTGGGACAGTATTCTTTTGAGGAAATGGTATGAGAACTGAAAAATGTGAGTTGAAAAATAAAATTTGTTTCAGAGGCTGGATGATTGTAATGCTTGCACTGGTCTTTTTATCGGCGTGCGGTACGGACCGTGATATGCCGGAGCAAACGGAGGATATGGATTCTTCTTCAATGATACAAGTTTATTATCTGAATAAGGAAGGGACCGCACTGATTGCCCAGCCATATGAGATGGTGGCTGAGGAGCAGAATGAGCAGATCAGGACATTGTTAGAGGTGATGGGAACAGCCCCGGATAATATTGATATGAAGGCACCATTACTGCTGGGATTTTCGATTATTTCTTATCAGGTGGAGGGATCGCAGATTGTTATTAAAGCAGATGAGACCTATAAGCAGCTTCCTGCAGCGACAGAGATTCTTGTACGGGCAGCATTGGTCCGGACATTGACGCAGATCGATGGACTTGACTGTGTCAGTATTATGATCGGAGAAGAACCATTGCTTGATCATAATGGTAATCCGGTAGGGGGGTTAACTGCAGATATGTTTATTGATAATCAGGGGTCTGAGATTAATGCGTATGAGCAGGCAAGCTTAAGACTCTATTTTGCCAACGAGACAGGCAATGCACTGGTTGAGGTTAGTCAGTTGGTGGTTTACAACAGTAATATTTCCATAGAACGTGTTGTGGTGGATCAATTGATTGCAGGACCCAGTAATACGGAGTCTTATCCGACAATTAATCCTAATACAAATGTAAATTCGGTTACGATTGCCGATGGCGTATGCTATGTGAATCTGGATAGGACTTTCCTGACACAGCCTTATAATGTGACTCCGGAGGTAGCCATTTATTCAATCGTAAATTCTTTGGTAGAACTTAGCAATGTCAATAAGGTACAGATCATGATTGATGGAGAGACAGCAGTACAATACCGCGAAAATATGAACTTTGAAACGGTATTTTCCAGAAACCTTGATCTGGTTCAAAGCGGAACAAATGAAATAAAATGATATCATAGTCTGATTTCAAATCTGGAAAGGCAGGAACGGGATGGTAAGACGACCGTTGTGTGTCCTGTGTCTGACAGGGGTCATGCTGATGTTTGTATGGCTTCTGATTAAGGGACCTCCTCAGGCAGACCTATCCGGCTGGACAGGCAGAAAGCTTCTGATTCATGGTACTGTCAGCGGGAAAGAAAACAGGGGAGAAACACAGGTACTTTATCTTCGTAATGTCACATTCAGTGACATGGATGCTCTGGATCAGGAGTATTTCTTTTCATCAACAAATTACAAAAATGATTCTTATGGAGTGATTGTTTATCTTTCGGAAACACTCCCTGCTATGGGAGCAGATATTATCCTGACAGGTAAATTAACGGAATTTCGCATGGCAACAAATCCGGGAGAATTTGATTTAAGACAGTATTATCTCTTACAGGGATATTGTGGAAAAATAGAGTCCGCAGAGATTGTGCAGGTTTCTGAACAGTATAATATCTGGAAAGAAGAGATGTACCGGCTTCGCTGTTATCTTTCCTCGGTTCTTGCCTTGACTCTGGAGGAACAGGATGCCTCGGTAATGCGGGCGATGCTGTTGGGAGAAAAGTCTCAGATGGATAAGGATGTGAAAGCACTTTATCAGGCTTCCGGAATAGCACATATTCTGGCAATCAGTGGACTTCATATCAGTATCATTGGGATGGGATTGTACCAGTGTCTTAAAAAACTGGCTTTTCCAAGAGCAGTTTGTGCAGGCATTTCCCTTTTTGTGATGATGGGGTATGCGGTTATGACGGGAGAAAGCACTTCAGCAATCCGAGCGGTGATTATGTTTGGATTTGCAGTTTTGGCAGGGGTGTTTCACAAAAGCTACGATCTTTTGACTGCATTGGCAGTAGCCGCATTCTGTACTGCAGTCAGTGAACCCTTTGTATTGCTGCAACCGGGCTATTGGATGTCCTATCTGGCGGTTTTTGGGGTATCAGTATTGCAACCTGCAGTGATGCGGGATATCACTATAAATAATAAAAATCTTAAGACGCTTTGCAATACCCTGTCAGGAGGAATCTGCGTTAATCTTGCTACTCTGCCGGTGCTCCTTATGAATTATTATGAATATCCCCTCTACTCGGTCCTGATTAATCTGCTGGTACTTCCCCTGATGGGGATACTGGTAACAGCGGGACTTTTTACCATGACAGTAGGATGTGTATTTCTTCCTGCCGCCCGGCTGAGTGGATGGATGGTACATGGGATACTTTGGTTTTATGAGAGAATCTGTAATAGCATGATGCTTCCCGGACATAGCTGGATAGCAGGGGCACCGGGAATGGTCAGGGTGGGCATTTTTTATCTGATTTTATTTGTGGTTATTCTTTCCGGACAGAAGATTGGAAGAAAAAGAATCCGCAAAATCAGTCCCGCCATAAGAGTGATTTTGATCCTGTGCTGTATTTTAATAATGGGGAGTAAGGAAAATAGCGGGCTTAGGATCACTTTTCTGGATGTTGGGCAGGGGGACGGAATCTGTATTCAGACAAAAGAACTGGTATGTATGATAGATGGAGGAAGCTCCTCAAAAAGAAGCCTGTCAGAATATCAGCTGGAGCCGTTTTTGAAATATGAAGGAATCAGCGAGATTGATTATTGGTTTATTACACATCCGGATAAGGATCATTGTAGCGGATTTTCAGAATTTCTGGAAGCTGGAGTGGAAAATGGAATTACCATACATACACTGGTTCTGCCTAAGGCATATGACGTAGAGAACAGCTGCAGTGAACTGATTGATCTTGCAAATGCTGCTCATATCAATATTTTGTTCCTTTCGGCAGGAGAGTATATCGTGTCCGGTCATCTGAAACTGACAGTACTGCATCCGGCTTCCGGATTCCGTTCGGATGAACTGAATGAAATATCTTTGGTGCTGTCCGTAGAGTATGATAATTTCTGTGGAATATTTACAGGGGATGCCACAGCGGCGTGTGAAGCACAGGTTATGGAGTATCTGAAAGAGCAGGGAGAACTTAAACCGATACAGATTTTAAAGGTAGGACATCATGGTTCTGCCACTTCTACCTCGGATGCTTTTTTGGAATTTTGTAAGCCGCAGTATGCTGTGATTTCTTACGGAAAAAATAATTATGGACATCCTGCTTCTGAGGTGGTGGAACGACTGGAAGCGTATGGGTGTATCATTTACCGGACCATGGAGTCGGGGGCAGTCACCGTATGGACAGACGGAAAGAGACTGG
>SAMEA3663038__coassemble_570_pt1 | contig 11650 bp, 7 predicted proteins | sample SAMEA3663038__metabat2_low_PE_030 | metagenome-assembled genome bin SAMEA3663038 (sample SAMEA3663038) | pig gut metagenome | biome: pig gut; feature: pig-associated habitat; material: faeces | place: France | collected 2012 | reverse complement strand
AAGTTCTTTTAATGCCTCATTCTTCTCATCGATATTTTCATTGTTAAAAATGTCATCCTCTCTGTCCTTTTCACCTGTCACATGTAAAATTGCCTGGATGATAATTACTGCATCCGGCTGTAGCTGTCTGATCTCCTCGATGACTTCTGTATAGTGCCGGATAAAGTAGTCTGTGTCTGCCGTTCCCAGTTCATTAATCCCAACCATCAGATAGATTTTGCCAAACTGATGATTCGTCAATACATTTCTAACCGTTTCATTGTGTCCCTGAAACGATACTTTGGTATTCATCATTCCATAAATTGTCATTGAAATCTTTGCCAGAAAGGTTGCCTGATCCAGCCCTGCATATTCCATCACTCCGACCATTCTGGAATCTCCGATAAATACAGCATCTGCAAAGTAGTCTTCATCTACCTGCCCAATTACTGTCTCCGGAAGGCGCTCCTCCTCGGTCTCCGTTGGAAGTTCCGATACCGCATTTTCCATATATTCCTCCAGAAGAGAATGATCCATCAAATGATTTTTCACAAAATCCCCAACATTTTTGTCTGTTACAACAGACACAGCATTCTCCGCCAGTTCCTTATATCCCCATGCATCTGCCTCGCCAGCCATCCCTGCCATTGCCAGCCGGTTGGAATGATTGGTCGGAACTCTCTCCAAGTCTCCTTCTACCGGTTCCTCCCATTCTTCCGGTTCTTTCCGGCTCCACGGGAAATAGCCTTCCCTTATCCCAAGAATTGCCAGTGCAACTTTCTCACCACAGCCCTGCACGATCCTGTTGTTATAGCCCCATCCCTCCAGCAAAAAACCATAGGCCTGCAGCAATAGAACCGTCATCATAATCATAACGATCAATGGGCTTCCGTTTCTTTTCTTCTTATTCTCTGCCCTTACATCCATTTTATTCTTATTCCACCTGTTCTAAATTCAAAATTTGTAATACAGGAACGGATTATCCATACCAAGTGCCAGAAAATAAAGGCACAATACAAAAATTACGTAGGTTACAACTGTTCCGTATCTGCTTCGCTGTAACAACATACAACGCTTTCTGACTCCGGGAATACACCCTGCTGTTGCCAGCACAAAAAGCAAGATATATGACCTTCCGTAACTAAGATAATCCGTTGGATTGACATTCGCCACATAATCCATCTGAATGACCGGAAACATCCTGTTTAGATAGATTGCCAGACGATCCAGGCCATTGATTGCAAAGACAACCCAGAAGACCGGTATCAGAAACATCATATAGATCCTGCTAAGCACCTTGGAAGCATCCAGCTTTTTCTTTAAGAAAAGCTTCTCAAGCATGATAAAAACAAACCAGCCAAGTCCCCAGAGAATATAATTCCAGTCAGCACCATGCCAGACCCCCGTCACAAGCCAGACCACAAGCAGATTTCTGACCAGAATCAGACGTCCTCGCCGATTCCCGCCAAGCGGAATATAAAGATACTCCCGAAACCAGCGTCCCAGCGTGATATGCCACCGCTGCCAGAACTCTGTGATACTTCTGCTCGCATAGGGATCCCGGAAATTTTCCGGCAGACGAAATCCCAGCATTTTTCCAAGCCCCACTGCCATCAGAGAATATCCATAAAAGTCATAATAGATCTGAAAGGAATAAGCCGTTGCCCCTAACCATGCAAGCGGAGTAGAAATACTTTCAAAGCCGATCCTCTCTATATCCGTCCACAGGATTCCGATCCGGTTGGCAATTAAAATCTTAGCGCCCATTCCCAAAATAAACAGTTTCAGTCCATGATCAAATGCAACTGCAGTTGTATGACGTTCTGTCATTTTCTTTCTAACTTCCGGATACTGAACAATCGGACCTGCAACAAGCTGTGGAAACATTGTAATATAAGCACCAAGACACAGTATATTCTTCTCTGCCGGATAAGCACGCCGATACACATCAATTACATAGGAAAGAATCTGAAATGTGTAGAAACTGATTCCGATCGGCAGTGGCAGGCTTTCCGAAGAAATCACCGGCAGGGTGATCCGGGTAATTTGAAATACCCGGTTAAGCAGCATATTGATATTAAGTGCAAAGAAACCGGCATACTTAAAGAAGAAAAGTACGCCAATATTTAATAACAGCGTCGCAATAAACAGGACTTTCCTTTGCTTCACGAAGGCAGGTTTTCCATACAGGTCATCCAGTCTGAGTGCCAGCAGATAATTCACAGCCACAGATCCAATCATCAGAAACACATAAACAGGTTCCCCATAGGCATAAAAAGCAAGACTGCCAATCAATAATATAAAGTTTTTTATTGGGATACTGTATTTTCTGTTCCCCGGAATGATATGATACAAAATCATAAATACCGGGAGAAAATACAGAATAAATTCAAAGCTTGAAAAAACCATTTCTTAACTTCCTCTTGACATAGTATCCATTACTATGTTATAAGTTATGTGTGTTACGTAGTATTAATAACTACATTATACGTTCTTTAATAAGGAGTCATCAATTATGTCATACGAAATCATTACCGATTCTGCAAGTAATCTGACAAAGGATCTGACCGATCAATATCATATTCATGTCATATCTTATACCATCAATATCAATGGGGAAGATATGCTCTGTTATGATGAAAATCGTGATTTCGAGGTTGCTGCCAGGGAATTCTATGAAAAGATGCGTGCAGGTGCTGCTGTATCAACCTCCCTGATCAATACCGACCATTTTACCAAATATTTCGAACCCTTTCTCAATGCAGGAAAAGACATTATTTTTGTAGGCATTTCCAGTGGAATCTCCGGCACCGTACAGGCCGCTAAAATAGCTGCTGATGACTTAAAAGAAACCTATCCGGATCGTCGTATTGAGATCATTGATACCTTATCCGCTTCCCTTGCAGAAGGTCTTTGGGCAATCAGGATCTCCGAGCTTCGTAAGAACGGTGCCTCCATAGACGAAGTACTCTCTTATTTTGAAGAACATAAAATGTCCATGAATCAAATTTTTACCGTTGGCGATTTAAAATATTTAAAACGCGGCGGACGTATCTCCGCTGCAGAAGCAGCCATCGGAAACCTTCTTTCTATTAAACCGATTCTAAAAGGCAATGAGCTTGGAAAGATTGTTGTACATGAAAAGGTGCGAAGCCGGCAGCGTTCCCTGCAGGTTCTTGCGGATCATACCGTTGCCCGATTAACCGATCCTGCCAATGAATACGTTGCCATCGCCCATTGTGATGCTTACGAAGATACCATGTATATTGCTGACAGAATACGTTCCATGTGTCCGGTAAAAGATATTATTATCCGGTATTATGACTTATGCACCGGCACGCATGTAGGTCCCGGAACCATTGCAATCTTCTTTTTCGGCAAGGACCGACGCGACTGGAGCAACTCTTAAATTATTCTTTCAGAGTATTTTAATACCGCGTCAGAATATTTCAACGCGGTATTAATGTAGAAAACTTCCTCTCTGATTCTATATTATTATCATGTTTCCCTTTTGCTTTTACATGCAATTGCAAGCTCTGCATAATCCAACAGCCTGGAAACAACCCGTTCTCTCGGCGGAAGATAGCCGCATCTGGAAACTGCTTCTATCATTCCCTCCGGCACATCATACAGTTCAATAAACTCCTGCCATTTCAAATGATTTCTGCACTGTCCTTTCCGGACAACCTCCATAATACGAAGAGCATCCTCCTGCTTTAAACCATTCTCTAAAAGCAGTTCATATACATCTTCCTGTGCAAATAAAGGATAGTTGAGGAACCATTTCTGCTGATACAGGCTGCATCCTTTTTCCAGATCGTAGGAGGCATATCTTAAAGAAAGTGTATCTACCATCTGCCAGAAAGTCGTTGGTTTTAATCCGATAAACAACCTTTTTCCAGCTTCATTTTCCTGCACATCTGCCAGATCACGCCAGGTCAGCTGTCTAAATTCCTTCGGTCGGATGCCCCGTTCCTTCAGAATCTGGTTAATCCATACAGCATTCACACAAAGCAGCCAATACCCATCTTCCCGATTTTTAATTATATATTTGTAACCTCGATTTCTCACAAATCTTCTCCTCAAAATGTGTATCAGTCACACAATTCTAATTATACACATTTTTCCGAGAAATGGTATCCCTTTTTCATATATTTTGTGTTTTATTTTTTAAAAACCACATTTTATTGTATTTCCAAGGTTTCTGTAGACTGCTCCAGTATCTTTCGTAATTCCAAAAACTGTTGACGTGTTTTTTCGTTCTGTGAAGGAAAACATAACAGTTTTTCCAAATACCCCTGCCGCCTTACCAGCTCCCAGCTTTTTGGATAAACCAGCTCAAACATCATGGAAATCATACCCACCACATAATCTGCCGGTGTCTTTCTGATCTTCCTGGGAAGAGCAGTACATCGCTTAAACTGTTCCATAACAGCCTCCGACACCTCTGCCTGCAGAAGTTCTTCTGTCGAAACATTGTAAATATCTTCCAACGGAGTCTCACAGTTGGCCCTTAATATATCTATTTTGTCCGCATCCCGTAACAGATTGCAAAACAGCTTCGTCCGTTCATCATATTCCTCCGGGATTCGATAATCACTATGGCAGGCAATCGCCTTATGAAGCAGTTGTGCTTCCGGTTCCTGTCCTGTCATATCAACAAATTTTGAAAGCATCCCTTCTTCAAATAAGATTCTGCAGCCCAGTGCCGCATGAGATACCGATTCCGCATCCTGAAAAGTATGATACTGCCTAAGCTGTTCAAATCTGCCAAGATCATGGAGCATTCCCATCAACCATGCCAGTTCTCTGTCTTCCGCGGAAAGCCCTAAGGACGCAGTAATATCATCACAAAGCTCACTTACCTTATAGGTATGCACGATCTTTAATCTGATTTTCGGATCTTTATCATTGTAATGGCGTACATAATCTGCAAATATACGCTTTACGTGTTCCCGATCTACCTTTATCATCTTCGTATCTCTCCCGATTTACTTCATTGCAAGCAGTTTCAACAGAAAACGATATACCCGTCCTGTGGAGGCAATGCTCAGATTTTCTCTTGGCGTATGAGCCTCCTTAATATCCGGTCCAAAAGAGACACAATCAAGTCCTTCTATTTTCTCTGCAAAAAAACCGCACTCCACACCTGCATGAATCGCCTGCACCACCATATCTTTTCCATACATTTCCCGGTAAATACGACATACCATATCACGAAGTACAGACTCTTTCTGATATTCCCAGCCCGGATAAACACCTTTCAGTTCCCAGGAAACATGATAAGCCTCACATACCAGTTTCATCCGTTCCAACAACTCCTCTTTTGCCGAACCAATGGAACTGCGAACTGCATATCCCAATCTGACCTCATCCTCTGTCATTGTCAATACTCCGAGATTTAATGAAGTTTCCACCAGTCCCTCTGCTGCCGGACTCATTGCGCAGACGCCTCTTGGCATCACCTGTATCAGCGCCAGCAGGTTTGCTGCACAGCCATCTTCAATGGCCTTCCTGTCATCTTCGCCTGCGATGTCAAAGTCAAGCATCGCATCCGGATCACGCAGACGAAGTTCAGACAAAATCTCCTTCTGAGCCTTTTTATATTCTTCCATTGCCATCTCCTCAGCCTTTTTCTCCACCAGAAGAATGGCAGAAGCAAGATGCGGAATTGCATTGTCCTTTTTACCGCCGTCCATACTGACCAGATGTACCCCGTCCTGTTTCATCAGCCGGCCGATCACTCTTGCCAGAAGAAGATTGGCATTTCCCAGTTCCTTATGAATCTCCGTACCGGAATGCCCGCCCTTCAGACCAGAAATACGCAGTTGATATCGCATTCCTTCATAAACCTGATACGAAAGCGGAATGTGTACCTGAAAGGTTGCACCGCCCGCACAGCCTGCCAAAAGATACCCTTCTTCCTCCGTATCCAGATTCAGCATTCGTTTTGCCCGGCACATGGACAGATCAATCTCCCTTGCACCATCCATCCCTACTTCCTCTTCTACCGTCAGCACCACTTCAAGCCTTGGATGTGCAATATCATCTGCATCCAGAATCGCCAGTGCGTATGCAACTGCAATTCCATCATCTGCACCTAAGGTAGTCCCTTTGGCATATACCTGATCTCCACAGACTGCCAGCCGGATTCCCTCTTTTGTCATATCAATCGGACAGTCCTTTTCAGCAACCGCCACCATATCCATGTGTCCCTGAATCATTATGGGAGGCACTGCTTCATAGCCTTCTGTTGCTTCCTTGATGATGATGACATTATTCAGGGCATCCTGATAATATTCCAATCCTCTCTCTTTTGCAAAATTCACGAAATAATCGCTGATTGCCTTTGTATTGCCGGAACCATGCGGAATATGGGAAAGTTCTTCAAAATAGTGAAATACCGCCTTCGGTTCCAGATTCTCCAACACTGCCATATGATAACACTCCTTCTTATTTCGTATCCGATACTGTTGGTGTCAAAAGTCCATTTTAAGGTGTTCAGCAAAGGCTTCCACGCTTTTCAGAGTCTCATTTCCACAGCACAAAAGTCATTCAAACAGCCTTATTTGTGCATCCTGGCAATATGGAAGCCTGCCATGGGCTTTTGACACTCACATATTTTGATAGATTACTATCTGTCGCAGAAAATAACTATACATCTATAATATACACGATTCATCCGGATTGCAAGAAAATCCGGGTAAACAAAACAAGATACCGGGGCAAAAGCCCGACCCAAAAACTTTGAATGGCAGAATGTAAAAAATAAATCAATGGGATGACATTATGCGCTGCGAAGATGAGACTCTGTAAATCGTGGAAGCCATTGCTGAACACGATTTACACGATTAGAGGCTCATCGCAACGTTTAGCGCATAGGAATCCAATTGATTTATTTTGTACATTCTGCCAAATAATAAATTGAAAACGGGCTTTTGACCCAATCATCAGACAGAAACTTTATTTTCCCCGGTCCCAGACTCTGCTTGGCTGCGCCTTAAAGGTCGGACAGCGCCAGAGGAGCGTTTTTAACGCCTCTGCATTAAAAGGAAACAGGGGCCAAAGATAGCTTTTGCCTCCAAAGGAAGGTGTCGTAACAATTGATAACAGAACAAGAACCAGCGAAATCCAAAAGCCGGCAGCCCCTCCCAGTCCGGTTGCAAGAATTAAGAAAAGGCGATAGACTCTGATTCCCTCTCCAAATTCAATTCCCGGCAAAGACATGGTTGCCAGCAGGGTAAGTGCCGCATAAAAGATCACTTCTACCGATGCCCAGTTAAGTTCAACTGCAATATCTCCGATAATGAGACCACCCACAATAGATAATGCTCCCGAAAACCGGCTGGTAGAATGAGCAGAAGAATAGCGGAACAGATCCAACCCAAAATCCACAGCCAGCACGTAAAAAAACAAACGCGTTGTGGTTAGCGTTCCTGATTCCATCAGTCTGATTTTTTCAGCAAGCTCCGGATAATATCCGCCAATCAGTAAGAATACGGGAAGCAGCAAGAGACTGATTAAGATACCTGCAAAACGCATCCACCTGATATAATTTCCAACCAACGGATTTTTGTAATAATCCTCCGCATTCTGTGTAAATTGGAAGATTGATGTAGGTAGAATCAGAACAGACGGTGTATTGTCCACCATAATCAGAAGATGTCCCTCCATTAGATAGCTGCATGCCACATCCGGCCGTTCCGTGACCTGCATCACAGGCAACGGATGATACCAATGCTTTTTCAGCAGCAATTCCTCAAGACTTTTGGTCCCCATCGTAAGCGATGTTACCTTTAGTTCGTTCATCTTCTGTTTTACCTTTTCCAGAAGATTTTTCTCAACCAGTCCATCCACATAGGCGATTGCAACATCTGTCTTGCTGTCTGTTCCCACTGACAAAAGTTCAAAGGTCAGCCGGTTACTTCGGATCCGCCGCCGAACCATATTGGCATTAAAAAGCAGTGTTTCTACAAAACCATCCCTTGCGCCTCTGGTGACCTTTTCCACATCCGGTTCCTCGATCCCTCTGGCAGGATAGGAACGTACATCCAATACAACTGCCTGTGCACATCCATCCAGAAACAGTACTGTCGGACCACTGACAATATTTTTGCAGATTGTCTCAAAATCATCACAAAGCTGTGTCTGAACATACCCAATTCTGGATGCAATAAACTGACAGACATCCGCCAGCAATCTGCCGTCCTCACTGACTGTCTCTGTGCGCATCTTAAGATAAACAGGATTTTGCAGATAACCAAACAGCTTCTGCAGCAGATCTGTTCTGCACATACCATTGATCCCAACCCAGTATGCATCCACCCCGCACAGCTGCATTTTTCTTGTGACAATATCAAAACTACTCCCGATGGGAAGCATGGATTCCAGGGTACTGATATTATTCTCCAATGACGCGGATACTTTCATAAGACTTCTGACCTCTTTTCCATTCTGTTTGTCCATCCTATGCAAAACCGGCAGACATACCCTTGTATATCTACCGGTCTCTTTTTCAGTATTCCCTGTTATTCATTTCCTATTCATTATTTAGAAGAATCCTATTGAAAGCTGCCGGGCAAAAGCCCGTTCAAAAAGTAATCCTTACTGCACCTGTGTCACAATACCTGCCTCATTGATCACAAATACACCGCCACCCAGTTCCAGAACTGTATTCGCAAGCATATAACCTGTCTGGGGATCAAAATAATACATCTGCTTATTGATTGTTACCAGACCAACCTCCATATGTCCGTCCTGTTCGGAACAATACTTGATTCCTACCCCATCATTCAGGAACCCCTTATACAGGGCACCTGTCACAGGTTCAAAAAAGAACTGACAATCTCCGATGGTCACCCAGCCAACCTGCATTTTTCCACTGGTAAGATCAAAGTACCATGTATTTCCATCCTTGTTAAGTAGTCCCTTGAACATCGCTCCTGTATCCGGTGCAAAGTAATATCTGTCTGCACCAATCTGCAGCATGCCTGTCATACGGACACCATTTTCCGGATTGAAATAAAACTGGTCTGCCCCCAGCGTCGTCTGTCCTGTAGCCATCTTTCCGGTCACCGGATCAAACCAGTAGGTATTACCATTTAATACAAGCCATCCTATCTGCATAACACCTGTATCCGGGTTCAGATAATAGATGCCATCTGCCAGTGCAAGCCAACCTACCTGCATAATACCTGTATCCGGATGCATATAGAACTTCGTTCCGCCAAGATTTACCCATCCATACTGACGCTTACCTTCTGCATTAAAGAAATAGGTATTTCCATCAATCTTCTGGAATCCGATTGTCATCAGACCATTGGCATCAAAGTAGTATATATCACCATTTTCTGCATACCAGCCGTGCATCATATGTCCATCCGGTGCAAAATAGTAACTCAGGCCCTCTCCGACACGGCACCATCCTGTAAACATAACACCCTGTGCATCAAAGAGGTACTTCTCCGTACCAATCTGCTGAAGTCCGGTCCGCATGACACCGTCCTCTGCAAAATAGTAGGTATTCCCATCCACCTGCTGAAATCCTGTCCGCATGGCACCATCTGTACCAAGATAGTAAACCGGTCCTCCGAGATTTAGCCAGCCCGTCCTTCTAAGTCCCTGGGCATCGCAAAAATATTGTAAGCCGTTATAGTTAATCCAGCCCTTCTGCCAACGATAATTATTGTAGAAATAAACACCGTTTCCACGCTGGGAAAATCCATAAGGAATGATAAAAGATAAATCCCTGTACTGATAATTAATATCCACCGTGCCGGCAATTCCCGGCACAACGCCCTGATCGGTACACTGCCAGAAAGCAGGTACTCCCGGATAGGTACATTCAGAATTATACTGTGCAATCCATTTATCATAAGCAATCGGTCCAATCTTATTGGTGAACCAGCTTTTGCTGGAATAAACCATTGGATAATATCCTGCATTTTCTACCGTTGCACAGAACGCATTGGCAATTGCAGCCAGCATATCCGGGGACAACGGTTTATGTACATCATCTTCAATATCAATTGCCACAGGATAAGTTACGGAATAATTCTGCAAAAGTGCAATCACTGCATTGGCCTCTGCAACAGCAGCTTCCACCGTAGTTGCATAGGAATAGACATAAACACCTGTACGAATACCAACTGCATTGGCCCCCGCAAGATTTCTTGCAAAATAAGGATCAATGCCGCTTTTTGCACTGTAAGCTTTAATAAAAGCAAATGTTACACCGCTGGCACGGACTGCATTCCAGTCAACATTTCCCTGATATTTGGAAACATCAATTCCCCTCGCCCCTGCCTGGCTTCCGTTCACAGCATCCGCACGTATGGAAAATACCGGGAACAGCAGGATTACCGCAAGAAATATCGCAAAGCATCTTGTTAGTCCTGTCTTTCTCGTAGTCATATTTTTTCTCCTTCTCCTAAATTGTATTAAGCTGACATAATAATGTGCGTGTCAATAGTCCAATTGCGGTTCTGTCTTGTTAGATTGTACAAAATAGATTACTTGCATTCCTATGCGCTAAACGTTACGATGAGCCTCAAAGGGCAAAAATCGTGTTCAGCAAAGGCTTCCACGATTTTTAGAGTCTCATCTCCACAGCGCATAATGTCATTCAAGCAATCTATTTTGTACAATTTGCCATTTCATATTGCTTGAATGGACTATTGACACTCACATGATATATTCATTGTACTTCATCCATCCCGTTTTTTACAAGTCTTTCCTGTTTTATTTTTCTTCCAAAATCTACCTGTGCCAGAAGAATTGCCACAAAAAGCAATACGCAGCCCCACAGCTCTTTAGCACTCAGGGTTTCCTTTAAAATCAGCCAGCCTGCCAGAACAGAAAATACAGATTCCAGACTCATCAGAAGGGAGGCGACTGTAGGATTTAGCCCCTCCTGCCCAAAAATTTGAAGTGTATAAGCAATGCCGCAGGAAAATAATCCTGCATACAGAATCGGAATCCATGCATCCAAAGAAGCAAATCCCCTTGCCCACTGGTGCAGGCTTTCCATGGAACCACCCATTTCCGCAAAGATCATTGGAACAATTCCAACGATTCCGCAGGTAAAGAATTGAATGCAGGACATTCTTACCCCGTCAACCTTTGGTGCAAAATGGTCAACTACCAGAATATGCAGAGAAAATGCAACTGCACACAAAAGAACCAATCCATCGGAAAGCTGCAGCGTGAAAGAATCCTTGATGCACAAAAGATATAAGCCGGCCAATGCCAGCACAACACCTATCCAGACATTCCACCCACACTTTTTATGTAAGAAAATACCGATCAACGGAACCATCAGAATATAGCATGCAGTCAGAAATCCCGCCTTCCCGGCCTGCGTCCCCAGAAACAACCCCATCTGCTGAAGGGTACTGCCGGCAAACAAAAGTACACCGCAGCTGATACCGCCCAAAAACAGTTCCTTCTTCTGCTGTGCTGTCTGTGGCCGTTTTAAAGAAGGTCTTAGCCGGTCCATCAGGAGAATTACCGGCAATAATGCGGTTCCTCCCAAAATCATCCGGACACTGTTAAATGTATACGGCCCGACCGCATCTCCGCCTTCGCTCTGTGCAACAAATGCCACACCCCAGATGAATGCTGTTAAAATCAATAAGATAGAATTTTTGATTTTTTTTGTTTTCATGATTGT
>SAMEA3663038__coassemble_562_pt1 | contig 11809 bp, 9 predicted proteins | sample SAMEA3663038__metabat2_low_PE_030 | metagenome-assembled genome bin SAMEA3663038 (sample SAMEA3663038) | pig gut metagenome | biome: pig gut; feature: pig-associated habitat; material: faeces | place: France | collected 2012 | reverse complement strand
TCTGAAGAAGGGGCACCGGCAGGATCGTACAGCTCGGAATCTTCTGTTTCCGCACGGGTGGTGCCCGGTTCAAATGTTGTAGGCAGTTCTTTTGGAAGAACGGGAAGCTGCAGACTTAGTTTCAAATCTTTATGAAAGGTATATAGATGCAGATAATCCGTCAGATACAGTCTTTTGACGGAAAAAACAAAAAGTCCCGGCTGCGTGACGGTAAACGGGAATCGGAAAGTCTGCGATTTGTGTGCTTCTATGGGAATGGCAATCAGGTTGTCATCTTCCATAGGAAAATACATATTTTGATAATGAAAGAGGAGCTCACAGTTCAGAAACGGAAAAAGGGAAGGATTGCTGCTTTTTAGTAAAATGACCGGTTTGTCGGGAAGAGAAATACAAGAGGCTGCTGCAGACAGATCGAAGGCCAGCCGCCAGAAAGCATAACGGGTCAGGGCGATGGAGATGATTGGAAGGATTATGACTAAAAGGAGAAGAATGGCAAGGAATGCCTGCCGGTAAAAAATTGCCCCTGCCAGAAAAAACAGGATCAGAAGGACATAGGTTATGCGAAATGGGATATTTTTTCTCTGCATTACTTACCTCACTGGCTGATCTTTGGAATGGGAACCTGCTTTAATACAAGAGAAAGCACTTCCTCGGTTGTCTGGCCGGCGGCTCTGGCTTTGGCAGAAAGACGGACGCGATGTGAGGCTACGCAATAGAAGACATCATGGATATCTTCCGGAAGAAGGAAATTCCGTCCATTTACATAGGCATACGCTTTTGCCATTTTCAATAAAGCAATGCTTCCTCTTGGACTTAATCCCAGCATAAAATATTCCGGATTACGTGTTGTTTCCGTCAGCTGCACAATATAATCATACAAAGCCTCGTCTACAAAAAGATCCTCTGTCTGCTTCTGCATATTGAGAAGTTCTTCGGCATTTACAACCTGTTCTATCAGGCCAATATTGGCAGAAGAGTTGCCCTTTAAAATACTGACAGCTCCTTCCGTATCAGGATAACCAATGGAAAGACAGATCATAAAACGATCAAGCTGTGATTCCGGCAGCTTCTGGGTACCGGAGGAACCAAAGGGATTTTCTGTGGCGATGACAAAAAAAGGCTTGGGAAGCCGGCGCGTGACACCTTCTACGGTAGCCTGTCCTTCTTCCATAACTTCCAAAAGTGCAGATTGTGTTTTGGGTGAAGTGCGGTTGATTTCATCTGCAAGGAACAGATTGGTATAAACACAGCCCTCCTGAAAACGGAAGGAATTCGTGGATTTATCATAAAGATTATAACCAATCAGATCACTGGGAAGTACATCCGGAGTAAATTGCATTCTCTTATAGGAAAGAGACATTGCTCTGGCAAAGGACATGGCCAGGGTGGTTTTGCCTACACCGGGGATATCCTCAAGCAGTACATGACCGCCGGCCAATATGGCACACAGGGTTAACCGGATAACCTCATCCTTGCCCTGGATGACCTTTTTGATTTCTTTACGGATCAGATCGGTTTGATTGTTCAATGGAGTAACCTGCCTTTTTTGTTTCTATTATGTGCGTGTCAAAAGTCCGGGCTGCGTTTCTATTCTGTCAGGATGTGCAAATAAGTTGTTCGAATTCCGATGTGCTAAACGCTCCAATGAGCCTCTAAGAATGAAAATCGTGTTCAGCAGAGGCTTCCACGATTTTCAGAGTCTCATTTGTGCAGCACATAAGTCATTCAAACAATCTTATTTGTACATCCTGAAATATAATATTACAAAAATGGACTTTTGACGTCTGAATCCTATTTTAAAAGGATTGTGCCCTGATTTCAAGTGACATAGACTAAAATTAGCGAATTGTTTTGAAAAGTTATGGTGATGGAAACAGAAAATGAACGGCGGTGGGTTTTTGCTTGAACCTTGTCGGGTTATGTGTTATAATTTCAATAACTATGCAAAGGGGTGTCCAAAATACAGGAGGCAGAGCATGAAGGCATTTTTAATACTGGAAGACGGATCTGTATTTCAGGGAAAATCCATAGGTGCTGCGAAGGAAGTCATCAGCGAGATTGTATTTAATACTTCAATGGCAGGGTATCTTGAAGTGCTGACGGATCCTTCCTATGCGGGACAGGCGGTATGCATGACCTATCCGCTGATTGGAAATTACGGAATCTGTATGGATGATATGGAATCTGAACAGCCATGGTTAGATGGTTTTATTGTGAGAGAGTTGTCAAGGAAGCCGAGTAATTTCAGAAGTGATATGTCGATTCAGGATTTCCTTGTAAAATACGATATTCCCGGGATTGAGGGGATTGATACCAGAGCATTGACAAAGCTGTTGCGGGATAAGGGTACCATGAACGGTATGATTACCACCAATGAGCAGTATGACCTGGAAAATGTGTTACAGCGTCTGAAGGAATATAAGGTAACCGGCGTGGTTAGAAAAGTTTCCTGTAAAGAAAAATATACTGTTTCCGGAGCAAAATCCTTAGAAGAAAACGGACCTGTTACCGGAAGCGCCGTATATACCGGAGAGAAGGAGATGGTGCCGTCTTTAGTGAAAGAATTGAACGGTGCAGGCAAGAAAGTTGCTCTTTTGGATTTTGGAGAAAAGCGAAATATTGTCAGATCTCTACAGAAACGAGGCTGTGATGTAACGGTTTATCCTGCCGGTACCACAGCAGAAGAGATTCTGTCAGACAAGCCGGATGGCATCATGTTAAGCAACGGACCGGGAGATCCCAAAGAATGTGTAGAAATCATTGAAGAATTGAAGAAATTATATGCATCAGAGGTTCCTATTTTTGCCATCTGTCTGGGGCATCAGCTGATGGCGCTGGCCATGGGTGCTGATACCTATAAGATGAAATACGGACATCGTGGCGGCAATCATCCGGTCAAGGACCTGATGACCGGAAGAGTTTATATTTCTTCACAGAATCATGGTTATGTGGTTGATGCGGAACATATGGATTCCAAGGTTGCAGTGCCGGCATTTGTCAATGTAAATGATGGCACCAATGAAGGATTATCCTATCAGGGGAAAAAGATCTTTACGGTACAGTTTCACCCGGAAGCATGCCCGGGACCGCAGGATTCGGGTTACCTGTTTGATAGATTTATTTCTATGATGGAGGTGGAAGAACATGCCTAAGAATCCTGATGTAAAAAAAGTACTGGTGATAGGTTCCGGTCCGATCGTAATCGGACAGGCCGCAGAATTTGACTATGCAGGAACACAGGCCTGCCGTTCCCTGAAGGAAGAGGGAATCGAAGTTGTATTGATCAATTCCAATCCTGCAACGATTATGACAGATGGTGATATTGCTGACAGGGTTTATATTGAGCCTCTGACAGTTGAAGTATTGGAGCAGCTGATTGAGAAGGAAAAGCCGGACAGCATTCTTCCCAATATGGGAGGACAGGCCGGTCTAAATCTGGGTATGGAGCTGGAGGAATCCGGTTTTCTGGCAAGCCATCATGTAAAGCTTCTGGGAACAACAGCAGAAACCATTCGTAAGGCTGAGGACAGACAGGCCTTTAAGGATACGATGGAGGCAATTGGTGAACCGTGTGCTCCGTCTAAGGTTGTGGAGACGGTGGAAGACGGTGTGGCATTTACGAATACCATTGGGTATCCTGTTGTGCTTCGCCCTGCCTATACGCTTGGAGGAAGCGGTGGCGGTATTGCCCATAATCAGGTAGAGCTGGAAGAAATCTTGGAGAACGGACTGCGTCTTTCCCGTGTGGGACAGGTCCTTGTGGAGCGTTGTATTGCCGGCTGGAAGGAAATAGAATATGAAGTAATGAGAGACAGTGCGGGCAACGTTATTACTGTATGTAATATGGAGAACCTTGACCCGGTTGGTGTACACACCGGTGACAGCATTGTTGTGGCACCTTCCCAGACGCTTGGGGATAAGGAATATCAGATGCTTCGTACATCGGCACTGAATATTATCAGTGCATTGAATATTACCGGTGGATGTAATGTGCAGTTTGCCCTGCATCCGGAAAGTTTTGAATATTGTGTCATCGAGGTAAATCCCCGTGTAAGCCGTTCTTCCGCACTTGCTTCCAAAGCAACCGGATATCCGATTGCAAAGGTAGCGGCAAAGATTGCACTGGGATATACGCTGGATGAGATTAAAAATGCCGTGACAAAGAAAACCTATGCCAGCTTTGAGCCGACGCTGGATTACTGCGTCGTTAAGATTCCGCGTCTGCCTTTTGATAAATTTATTACGGCCAAGAGAACGCTGACAACGCAGATGAAAGCAACCGGTGAGGTGATGAGCATCTGTACGAATTTTGAGGGAGCATTGATGAAAGCACTGCGTTCCTTGGAACAGCATGTCAACTCACTCAGAAGCTATGATTTTACAGATCTGACAGCAGAAGAACTTTTGGAACGGCTTAAGACGGTTGATGATCTTAGAATCTATATCATTGCGGAGGCACTCAGAAAGGGTGTTTCGCCGGAAGCAATTCATGAGGTTACCAGGATAGATCTCTGGTTTGTTGACAAACTTGCGATTTTAACAGAGATGGAGCATAAACTGGAAACAGAGGCACTTACTGCGGAACTGTTACAGGAAGCAAAGCGGATGGAATTCCCGGATGAAGTTATTGCAGAGCTTTCCGGACAGCCGCTTAAGCAGATTAAGGAAATGAGATATCAGAATGGTATTACTGCTTCCTTTAAAATGGTAGATACCTGTGCTGCAGAATTTGAGGCTGCAACGCCCTATTATTATTCCTGCTTTGACGGAGTTAATGAGGCAGTTTGTACAACCGGTAAAAAGAAAGTTCTGGTATTGGGCTCCGGACCAATCAGAATCGGGCAGGGAGTAGAATTTGATTACTGCTCCGTACATGCAACCTGGGCATTTGCCAAGGCCGGATATGAAACGATTATTATAAATAATAATCCGGAAACCGTCAGCACGGATTTTGATATTGCAGATAAGCTTTATTTTGAACCGCTGACGCCGGAGGATGTTGAAAATATTGTAGATATCGAAAAACCGGATGGCGCCGTAGTACAGTTTGGCGGTCAGACAGCGATTAAACTGACAGAAAGCCTGATGAAGATGGGTGTACCGATCCTTGGCACAAAGGCAGAGGATGTAGATGCAGCAGAGGATAGGGAGCTGTTTGATAAGATCCTGGAGGAAACAGAAATTCCCAGGGCAGCAGGCGGTACAGTATTTACAGCAGAAGAAGCCAAGGCTGTTGCCAACAGACTGGGATACCCGGTACTGGTAAGACCATCTTATGTGTTAGGCGGACAGGGAATGCAGATTGCTCTTTCCGATCAGGAAATTGAGGAGTTTATGGCGGTAATCAACCGTTATGCACAGGAACATCCGATTCTTGTTGATAAATATCTGATGGGTAAGGAATTGGAGGTAGATGCAGTCTGTGACGGTACGGATATTCTGATTCCCGGTATCATGGAACATGTGGAAAGGACCGGTGTACATTCCGGAGACAGTATTTCCGTGTATCCGGCACATACCATCAGTGACAAGGTGAAGGAAACCATTGCGGAATATTCCAGAAGGCTGGCGAAAGCACTTCATGTCAGAGGACTGATCAATATTCAGTTTATTGCCATGGGGGAGGAAGTCTATGTGATTGAGGTGAACCCGAGATCCTCCAGAACCGTTCCATATATCAGTAAAGTAACCGGAATTCCGATTGTGGATCTGGCTACGAAGGTCATTCTCGGAAATTCCATCAGGGAATTGGGATATGAACCGGGACTGCAGAAGGAAGCAGGCTATGTGGCAATTAAGATGCCGGTATTTTCCTTTGAGAAGATTAGAGGAGCAGAGATCAGCTTAGGACCGGAAATGAAATCAACCGGAGAATGTCTGGGTATTGCAAAAGATTTCAATGAAGCGCTTTATAAAGCATTTATCGGAGCGGGAATTGATCTTCCGAAACATAAACAGGTGATTATTACGGTTAAGGATGCTGATAAAGGGGAAGCGATTGAGATTGGCAGACGATTTGAAAAGCTGGGATATACCATTTATGCAACCAGAAGCACGGCAGCTGCCTTAAAGGAGGCAGGGGTCAATGCCAGAAAAGTTAATAAGATCCATCAGGAGTCACCGACGGTTATGGACCTGATTTTAGGGCACAGAATTGATCTTGTGATCGATACGCCGACCCAGGGACGGGATAAATCACGAGATGGTTTCCTGATCAGGAGGACAGCGATTGAAACAGGCATTAATTGTCTGACCAGTCTGGATACGGCAAAAGCACTGCTGACCAGCTTAGAGGCGAAGGAACAGCAGGAAGAATTGAATCTGATCGATATTGCTGGAATGAGACGTTAGAAAAGCGCAGGGAGGAAGGAGCAGGCACATGCGGGAAAGTTTTGGAGAAAAAAAACAGCCAATGATGAAAATCCTATTTATAGGATTATTCATTCTGGTCATATGTCTTGCTGTGTGCACGATTCTGATCTCCGCACTACGGACATCATACAGCAAAGAGATTTCTGAGGATTTTCAGGCCCATCATATCAGTGCGGGAGAAAAGCTGGACAGTACGATACGGAATGGTATCCAGCTGGTGGAAACGGCTGCTAAGGTGCTTGGTAACTCAGAATATGAATATGGAAGTTCCAGAATTTACAGTATTTTAAATGAATATGATCATTTTTCCATGCTGGAAAGCATTGCATTTTTGGTAAAGGATGGTGGTATTTATTACCATAACAGGTACTACTCTGCAGATGCAGCCGACGGTTCGGCGACAAAACTGATGCAGACCCTGAAGGGAACAGGGGAGACCGTGATTGATATTGCAATCTCCCGTTTTGAAGATGGCCTGCCGCATCTGTTGATTGTGGCGCCCGTTTACTATAACAATGAATTTCGCGGATATCTTGCGGCAACGATGAAGATAGCTGATATCTTTGAAGGGGAAGAATTCAATTATCAGAATACCATGGGCGAATGTTATCTGGTTGACCGGGAAGGAACGATTATTGCAAGAAGCAGCGGTGCAGAATTTATTGCGGAAAAGTCAGTTGATTTCTGTGTTTCCATGCTGGAATATTCTGACGGTAAGGAAGAAAGCAAGCGTGCGATTCAGGAGCTTGACAATGCTTTTGAATCTGATAAATCAGGCTTTGTTTCCATCAGAACAAGAAAAGCGGACAGTCTGCAGATTTCCTACTATCCGTTAGATTCGGCCAATGAGTTTTTTTTCCTCAGCTGTTATAATGATAACCTGGTGGATGACAAGGTGCAACCCTTACTTTTTAGAAGTGTGTTGTCCTGTATGATCATTGTGGTGCTGATGATTGCCATTATTATCTTTGTATGGGCAACTGCAAAGCGGGCCAATATTACGATTGAGAAGCTTGCCTATGAGGACCCTGTAACCAAAGGAAAAAACATTAATTATTTTAAGGAATTTGCATCTAATGTGATGGCAATCTTTAAGGAAACGCCATTTGTAATCTATCGTTTTGATATTGCCAATTTCCGCTATATTAATGAGGCCTATGGACATATCCGTGCCGATGAAATTCTGACTTCCTGTATCCGCAATTTTGATGAAATATTCACGGAAAAGGAATTGTGCGTCAGAATGGATTCGGATCAGTTCCTTGCAATTATAGAAAACGATAAGGGTGTACAGCAGCGTCTGGACCGGCTGATCAAGAATGTCAATGCAGAAGCCAGAGGATGTGGCATCAAATATCCGATCCGTTTTAAGATTGGTATTTATCAGGTACGTAAGCATGATCATGAGATTGATGTGATGATTGACCGTGCAAATGTTGCCAGAAAGACATTGGGTAGTGATGAAAATGAAATGGTTGCATACTATTCTGAGAAGATTGTGCAGAATATGCGTAAGCTTGACAGAATAGAATCAGATATGCAGCGTGCACTGGCCAATGGAGAGTTTAAGGTTTATATGCAGCCCAAATGGGATATTTTTCTGAATCGGATTGCCGGGGCCGAGGCACTTGTTCGTTGGATTAGGGCAGACGGAAGTATCGCTAATCCGGATGAGTTTATTCCTGTTTTTGAGAACAATGGATTTATTGAGAAGCTTGATTTTTATATGCTGGAAATGGTATGCCAGAAAATGCATGAAATGATAGAGAACGGAAACCAGATCTTCCCGGTTTCTGTAAATCAGTCAAGAATGCTTCTTCATAGTGCGGATTATGTGGAAAATGTAAAACGAATCATTGAAAAATACAATATTCCGGAAAATGCAATTGAACTGGAGATTACAGAATCTGTTTTCCTGGATGATAAGAATAACATGATTCAGACCATTAATAAACTGAAGGAATGTGGTGTACGGTTGGCTATGGATGATTTCGGCTCCGGTTATTCTTCCCTGAATATGTTGAAGGATGTTTCTTTTGATATTATCAAAATTGACCGGGAATTTTTTGCTGAAAGTATCACCAGCGAACGGAGCAGATGCATCTTAAAGAAGATTATTGAATTGTCGGAGAGTATCGGAATGGAGGTACTTTGCGAAGGTGTTGAGACGGAGGAGCAGGTAATGCTGCTGCAGACATTGGGATGCCGTCTGGTGCAGGGATATTATTACTCCAAGCCGATTCCGGAGGAAGAATATATCAACCTTTACTGCAGACCATATGTCATGTAAATAGTATATATGAGAAGCGGGGCAAAAGTACATTTGCAGTTTGAACTAGTCAGATTGCACAAAACAGATTGATTGCATTTCATTCAAATAATCTGTTTTGTGCAATCTTCCATGAAAAATTGGAATTGACCAAGTCCTTTAGAGTGAGGGATGACGGCAAACTGATGAGGCATATATCATGAAGAACATAGATGATACAAAGCGGCAGAACAATCAGAAGCAAAACTATCAAAGGCAGTTGGAAGATATTCTGAATAGGCAGACGGGGCGGAAGCGTTTATTGCTTCATAGCTGCTGTGCTCCCTGCAGTAGCTATGTGCTGGAATATCTGTCCGAATATTTTGATATCTGGGCTTATTATGATAATCCGAATATTACAGAGCAGGAGGAATATCTGAAAAGAGCTGCAGAGTTAAACAGACTGGCAGAATGTATGAATAGAGAGCATCAGTGGACGATCCGGGTAGTAGAAGGACAGTATGATCCGAAGCGGTTTTTTGAGGCTGTCAGGGGACTGGAGCAGTGTCCTGAAGGTGGGGATCGCTGTAAGAAATGTTTTGAACTGCGGCTGGCCGACAGTGCTGCATATGCTGCACAGCATGGATTTGATTATTATACGACTTCATTGACGATCAGCCCCTTAAAAAAAGCCTCCCTGCTCAATGAGATTGGAGAGCAGATGGGAAAAAAGTACGGGGTAGAGTTCCTGCCGTCTGATTTTAAAAAGAAAAACGGATATCAGCGTTCCATAGAGCTTTCTAAGGAATATGGACTGTACCGGCAGGATTATTGCGGATGTATTTTTTCAAAGCGAGACCGAATGAACCGGCAAGAATAGAGGAACCGGAAAGAATAGAGGAAGCGGAAAGAATAGAGGAACCGGAAAGAATAGAGGAACCAGAAAGAATAGAAGAATCGAAAAGAATAGCGGAAACGGATAGAAAGGGACAGGATAGAACAGTATGAAAAAATTTATGGATAAGATCTCAGAAGAAATGATGGGAGCATTTGAACGGGCAGGTTATGAACCGGCTTTGGGTCGTGTATCTGTCAGCAACCGACCGGATCTTTGTGAATACCAGTGTAATGGTGCAATGGCTGCAGCAAAGCAGTATAAGAAGGCTCCGATCATGATTGCAACAGATGTTGCAGGACAGCTTACAGAATCCAGGGTATTTGAGAAGGCAGAAGCAGTGGCACCCGGCTTTTTGAATCTTACCCTTCGTGGGGAGTTTGTACTGGATTATCTTTCGGAAATGATGACACAGGAAAAGTTTGGTGTAGAGGCACCGGAACAGGTGCAGACGATTGTTTTGGATTATGGCGGTCCCAATGTTGCAAAACCGCTTCATGTGGGACATCTGCGTCCTGCCATTATCGGGGAAAGTATTAAGCGGATTGCTCGTTATGCAGGACATAAGGTCATCGGAGATGTGCATCTGGGCGACTGGGGACTGCCGATGGGACAGATTATTACAGAGCTTCAGGTAAGAAAGCCGGAACTTCCCTATTTTGATGAGAACTATGACGGAGCGTATCCTGAGGAGGCACCTTTTACCATTTCCGAACTGGAGGAAATCTATCCTTATGCCAGCGGAAAATGCAAGGTGGATGAGGAATATAAGGCAAAGGCATTACAGGCAACGGCACAGCTGCAGGCAGGCAGAAGAGGATACCGGGCATTGTGGAAGCACATTTTGCAGGTGTCTGTGACGGATCTGAAAAAGAATTATGAGAAGCTGGATGTTCATTTTGATCTGTGGAAGGGAGAATCCGACGTTGATGATCTGATCCCGGATATGGTTGCAAAGATGAAGGAAGGCGGCTATGCATACCTGAGTGACGGAGCCCTGGTAGTGGATATCCGGAAGGAGACAGATAAGAAGGAACTGCCTCCCTGTATTATCTTAAAATCTGACGGGGCGGCCAATTATGAGACCACCGACCTGGCAACAATTATCCAGCGGGAGAAGGAATATGCACCGGATGCCATCATCTATGTGGTTGATAAACGGCAGGAGCTTCATTTTGAGCAGGTGTTCCGCTGCGCAAGAAAGACCGGAATTGTACGGGATCAGGTATCTTTGGAATTTATCGGCTTTGGTACCATGAACGGTGCAGATGGCAAGCCATTTAAGACAAGAGACGGAGGCGTACTGCGTCTGGAATATCTGTTACAGCAGATTACAGACAAGATGTATGATAAGATTAAGGAGAATAAGGAACTGCCGGAAGAGGAAGCACTGGATACAGCCAGAAAGATTGCGCTGGCGGCTGTAAAATACGGTGATCTTTCCAATCAGGCATCCAAGGATTATATTTTCGATATTGACCGATTTACCTCTTTTGAGGGAGATACTGGCCCGTATATCCTTTATACTATGGTGCGAATGAAATCCATCTTAAACAAATATGTGGAATCAGGCAAAAGTCTGGATGGAATTTCCTGCATTGTTCCTTCCACAAAGGCTGAGAAGGAATTAATGATGAATCTTGCCGGATTCAATGATAGAGGAGGCGTATACGGAGCGTGCACCGCATAAAGTATGTGCCTATATTTACAAAGCAGCCAATGATATCAATTCCTTCTATCATTCCATTAAAATTCTGACGGAAGAGGATGAGAAAAAGCAGGCAGGTTATATTGCACTGATGCAGGTATCTTTAAAGCTTCTGGAGGTTTGTATCGGACTGCTTGGCTTTGAGGCACCGGAGAGGATGTAAAATTATATGGATTGGCATGAAAGAGAATGTAGTTGACAGAAATTCTGCACAGGTTTAAAATAACTTGCATACAAAATACCAATCAAGTAAGGGAGGAAACAGAAATGGCAGCAAAAAAGGCAGTATATCTGGAAGTAAATGCAGATCAGTATGATCTGGAACAGGTGATGGACAAGGCAGTGAAGGATTATCAGAAAAATAATAAGGCTGCTTTAAAGAACATTGATCTGTATGTAAAACCGGAAGATGGTAAGGCTTATTATGTAGTAAATGATGGTAAAGTGACCGGCAGTGTAGATTTATAAAATATTTCTGCAGGAATTACTTGACAAGTGCCCTTTTTTTTGAGATAATGGCTCTTGCGTTAAGTGTCCATAGCTCAGCTGGATAGAGCAACGGCCTTCTAAGCCGTGGGTCGGGGGT
>SAMEA3663038__coassemble_544_pt1 | contig 12077 bp, 9 predicted proteins | sample SAMEA3663038__metabat2_low_PE_030 | metagenome-assembled genome bin SAMEA3663038 (sample SAMEA3663038) | pig gut metagenome | biome: pig gut; feature: pig-associated habitat; material: faeces | place: France | collected 2012 | reverse complement strand
TGATTTGTCTCATGTACTGGTATTTCGGTACAGCTCAGGGATGTGCCATCCGTGCTACCGGTAACAATCCTGCCATGAGTAGCGCCCAGGGAATCAACATCAATCTCATGAAGGTGATAACCTTAGCACTTTCCAATGGTGTGGTTGCCTTAGCAGGCGGTCTGATGGCCCAGTATCAGGGATTTGCAGATATTAACATGGGGCGCGGTACCATTGTCATCGGACTGGCAGCAGTTATTATTGGCGAAGCCATCTTTGGACGAATCTTTAAAAACTTTGCTTTAAAACTGGTTGGTGTGGCCTTAGGTTCTATTCTTTACTATTTTGTATTGCAGACCGTTATCTGGCTTGGTGTAGATACTGACCTTCTGAAACTGTTATCCGCTGCTGTAGTTGCAGTATTCCTTGCAATCCCTTATTGGAAAAGTAAACATTCCAAAAGTAAAGTAGTGAGAAAGGATGGTGCGGACAATGCTGGAAATTAAGAATGTAACGAAAGTTTTTAATCCGGGAACCGTTAATGAGAAGCTTGCATTGGATAACTTCTCCCTTACCCTTGAGGATGGTGACTTTGTAACGGTCATCGGCGGTAATGGTGCAGGAAAATCCACCATGATGAACGCCATTGCAGGCGTATGGCCGGTAGATGAAGGACAGATTATCATTGACGGCATTGATGTGACAAAGCTTTCTGAACATAAGCGGGCAAAGTATCTTGGACGTGTTTTCCAGGATCCTATGACAGGAACCGCTGCCACTATGGGAATTGAAGAAAATCTTGCCTTAGCAAAAAGACGTGGACAGAGCCGTACATTAAGATCAGGTATTACAAAAAAGGAAAGAGAAGAGTATCGGGAATACTTAAAGATTCTCGGTCTTGGTCTGGAAGACCGCATGACCTCCAAGGTCGGTCTTTTATCCGGTGGTCAGCGCCAGGCACTGACACTTCTGATGGCTACCCTTCAGAAACCGAAGCTTCTTCTTTTAGATGAACATACTGCCGCTCTTGATCCGAAAACGGCAGAGAAGGTTCTACAGACTACAGATCTTGTGGTTAACAGGGATCATCTTACCACCCTGATGATAACCCACAATATGCGTGATGCCATTGCACACGGCAACCGTCTGATCATGTTAAATGAAGGCAAGATCACACTGGATATCCGTGGAGAAGAAAAGCAGCATCTTACTGTAGAAGATCTGCTCCATAAGTTCGAAGCGGCAAGCGGAAAAGAATTTACCAACGATCAGGCAATTCTCGGATAATACGAAACGCATGATTGCAGAGATCAAATACAAAACGAAAAACGACGTATGGGATAACTCTCATACGTCGTTTTTCGTTTTGTATTTAAATCTCCTTTTCCTAACGATTGCTATTATATTATGATAACGGTTAAGAATTTATTTTTCGCGACGGATATAATTTCCCATCCGCCTCATTGCTTCCTCCAGCTTCTCCATGCTTACCGAATAGCTGATTCCGATATAACCTTCTCCCTCTTTACCGAATGCAATACCAGATATTACAGACAGATGAGAATGTTGTGCAAGATCTACGGTTGCATTCTTTCGCTCTCCAATCAAGATAGTCTTTTTTATTTTCTGTAATCTCAATAATCCCCATCACTTCACCTCCAAATCGCGATTGGACAAAATCGCTGCATGAACAGTCGCTGCTGCAAATGCTCTGCCTTTTTCCTTGTCATGGATTTCTAGACAGGTTCATCATCCATATCTGTCTCGATATTATCCAGTATAATCTTTTCAAATTCTTCCTGTGAATAATTATCCTCGAACGGCATAAAAACATTCACTTTATTATATTCCTTGTTATATTCCGTAAAATTGTCTATATCAATATAAATCCCATAGATCTTATGAGTATTATATGTTTCATTAGCATTACGGACATCGGTATATAGCTCATATGCAAGTTCTATGGCTTCATCCGATTCAAATTCCTCCGACCACATTCTATATGTAAAATCAATACAATTAAATCCTGTTTCAAAATTCATATAATATACCATACCAGCGGTACATGTCAGCCGGCTCCTGCTATCCGTCTGATTATTTACTTTTTCACTTACTGCGGTATAATCATAAATCAATAATTTATACAAATCGTTGTAAATATCTACCCATTCATTTTTAGACTTCCAATAATAATATTCAAATATTTTATTATCGGGAGAATAGGAATCTAAATAAATGGAATAAGTTAATCCTCTATATCCTCCCGTAAAATTTCTTCCTTCATTACCAAAATAATACTCACTATCAAACCTCATATCATTGGTGAATACCTCCGACTGTCTATCCAGTGACGCCTGAATTGCATCAGCTGATTCCTCAAAATTCTCCATATCAAGAATATAATAATATTCTCCGTCAGATGAAATATTAATTGTGGAATCACTCGCTAAACTTGCTGTAAGCTGTTCGTCAAATTCATCTGCCTGAAATCTGAATTCATCAACTCTTGCCTGTATAATTTCATAAATCTTTTCAAAGTCATATCCCGTAAAGTCATCATGATAATCATCATATAAATAATCACCATAACAGTACACCGGTATATCTGTTTCACAAATAACATGTGTGACAGCCCTGATCACATCATCGCTGGCATACGGTGAAACAATCATAGGACCATAACCATAATTATATATTACAATATCTGTGGTATTAAGTTCCGGATACTTGCTCACACTGGCATTTACAAGATCACTATAATAGACCTCACCGGCTTCTTTTTGTTCCCCCGGCTCATCCTGTTGATCTGATATCTCATTAATCTGATTCGCGGAATTATTCTGATTCGTGATATCGCTCTGGCTGTCATCATTGTTTTGTTTATCACAGCCTGTCAAAACAATACATCCCATAATAAAAGCTATCAAAATTCTTCGAAATCTCATCATATTAACCTCCCATCTATGCCCTATAGGAAAGATACGAATGAAGCATATTCTTTTTATGGCACCGGAATGGAAGTTTTTTCCCCGGCAAACCGGAAATTTGTCAAATTGATTCCATAAAACATCTGTGTATAGTTACTGCTTTGGAAACCAAATTGATGTTGCACCATTATTATCACAAAATGTAATGCACTGATATGTTTTTCCAAAATCCTGTACTCCCTCATATTGCTCACTTGCGACATTTTGAAATCGAATGATAAGATTAGTTTCATCCGACATAGTAGCACCATCTCCAATATCCAAAATTTCATTATTTCTTTCCAATTCTCTTTCTACAATTTCAATTACTCGAATAAATGCCGGGATTCTTTTATCAATACTCTTTAAATACTCCAAAGTCGGATTGTCTCTCACTATCATTTTATTACACACCTCCGATTGTTCACGATCCTATCGCACCCATCTTTATTGCAGAATCATCTTATTTGAATCTGAAGAAAAATATTGTCCCGCAAATTATGGCAGACAGCGCATCCGCAACACATTCCGCATAATATATGCCGGTCAACAACATTGTATAGCAGATTGACAATCCGAGCCAAAATACACGGAATCGTCATACCTGCAATCAACTTCCACATTGTTTCTTTGCCGAGTGCTTCTTCACTTTTCATAAATGCCTCTTTTCTTTTGCCAGAAACTAAAAACGGAACTCAAATAATTTAAGTTCCGTTTGTGTGAATGGTCTCTAATACCGTGAATGAACTGTAAACTCTATTCTTTCCCATCCCAGCAATAGGTACAAAGCTTGCATTTATCAATTCCAACAGCTTCCAGCATATCATCCAGACGGTTGAAACGCAGGGAGGTAAAATTCAGTTCCTTACGGATTTCTTCCACCATGTTCTCATATTCCTCGGTCTCAGGATCTGCATACTTCTGTAACACTTCATCCGTTACATTTCCATTTTCCAGGCGGGCAATAACACGTCTTGTAATCAGATCCATCTCAGAGGAGGAACGGGAGAAGTTAAGATATTTACACCCATATAATAAGGGCGGGCAGGCCGGACGGATGTGTACCTCTTTGGCACCACTCTGATACAGGAATTCTGTTGTTTCCCGCAGCTGTGTTCCACGGACGATGGAATCATCAATTAACAGAAGACTCTTATCCCGGATCAGATCCTCCACTGCCAGCATTTTCATTTTGGCAATCAGGTTACGCTGGCTCTGCATGGTCGGCATAAAAGAGCGGGGCCAGGTCGGTGTATATTTGATAAATGGTCTGGAGAACGGGACACCGGATGCATTGGCATATCCGACAGCATGTGCTGTTCCGGAATCCGGTACCCCGGCAACAATATCCGGCTTTACGTTATCACGCTGTGCCATCTTTTCTCCACAGTTATATCGCATCTGCTCTACACTGATCCCTTCATAGGAACTGGCAGGATAACCATAGTAAACCCACAGGAAAGTACAGATCTTCATATCGTTTCCGGGTGCTTTCAAGGTAATACAATTCTTATCGGTAAGGACCACGATCTCTCCCGGTCCAAGTTCCTTATAATCATTGTAACCCAGATTACGATATGCAAAATTTTCAAAAGAAGCACAAAAAGCATTTTCCTTCTTTCCGATCACAATCGGTGTTCTTCCGTATTTGTCTCTTGCGGCATAAATACCGTTCTGATTCATCAGTAAAAGAGAAATGGAACCATCTACCGCTTCCAGGGCATAGTTAATTCCGTCAATCAGGTTCTCTTTCTGATTAATCAAAGAGGCGATTAGCTCGGTTGCATTAATATCTCCGCCGCTCATCTCCAGGAAATGGGAGTGCCCGTTGTCAAACAACATCTTACATAATTCTTCCACGTTGTTGATCTTGCTGACTGTTGTCAATGCATAAGTCCCATGATGGGAACGAACGATCAACGGCTGCGGTTCATAATCGGAAATACATCCTATTCCGTAATATCCATGCATTTCCTGTACATCTTTGTCAAATTTTGTACGGAATGGCGAATTTTCTATATTATGAATGGAACGATTGAATCCATCCTTTCCGTAGACTGCCATACCACCGCGTCTTGTTCCCAAGTGGGAATGATAATCCACACCAAAGAAAAGATCAAAGGTACAATCTTCCTGTGCTGCTACGCCAAAAAAACCACCCATGTTTCTGTCCTCACTTTCATCTATAGCATAGTGATATTACACAAAGCACTCCTATTGTATCAGATTTTCTCCTCTGATTTCAACCGGTTATCTGAGAATTAATTTATTTCATAATCTGTGTATTAAGTTATTTCATGAGATACTCTACAAAATTTGCAAACATTTATCACCTAATGATGCGGGTGCCAAAAGTCCTTCTCCCAAATCTCTTATGGCAGAATACACAGAATATATTGTTTTCATGACATTATGCGCTGTGGAGATGAGACTCTAAAAATCGTGGAAGCCTTTGCTGAACACGATTTTTGCTCTTTGAGGCTCATCGCAACGCCTAGCGCATAGGAAGGAAAACAATTTATTCTGTGCATTCTGCTAAATCATAAACTACGAAAGGACTTTTGCCACCCACATCTTTTCATCATTTTCTTACAAAATTGCAAACTTCATACTAGGATACTACCGGCGTTGAAATAATCAGCGTCATATCACCCTGCACTCTGCATTCCGGAATCCCATTGGGCACAATAAAGTGTGCACCCTTCTTTACCAGTACACCATTGACAAGCCCATCTCCCTCAATCACGCTCATCAGCAGAAAAGGATGGCTGTTATCGATCAATGTCGGTTGTGTTACCGATAATTTCCAGACAATATAACGGTCAGTACATACTAATTGCTGTAATTCATCCTTTTTGTCTTCCGGATGAATCACGTCATTTTCCCCAAGAAGATTCGGCACAGTCAGTACATCCAGTCCCTGGCGGATATGCAGCTCTCTTGGTTTTCCATTGGACAATCTGTCATAATCGTAAATCCGGTATGTAATATCACTGTTCTGCTGTATTTCTATGAGAAAGAAGCCATTTTTAATTGCATGCAGCGTCCCGGGATCAATCTGTACAAAATCCCCCTTCTTCACAGGAACTTCATTGATCAATTCCTTCCACCGGGCATTCATAATCTTTTCTTCCAGATCTTTACGATCTGTTGCTTTATTTCCCATGACCAACCGTGCATTTTCCGGGCAATCAAGAATATACCAGCATTCCTTTTTACCCAGAGAATTTTCATGTTCCTTTGCATAGCTGTCTTCCGGATGAACCTGGAGACTTAAGTCATCCTTTGCATCAATCAGCTTAACCAGAAGCGGGAACTTCTCTGACGGGAAATTACCAAACAATTCCGGCACTTCCTTCCAAAGCTGGGACAATGTTTTTCCCCGATAAACTCCACTGGTGACTTCGCAGTCTGCTTCCGGTGCCGAACTGATTGCCCAACATTCTCCAATATGATCCTCTAACTCCGTATCATATCCCCATTCTGTTTTCAGACGGTTGCCACCCCAGATCCGTTCCACAAACTTAGGCTGCAGATATAAAATCTGACGCGGTTTCTGATTGATTGAGAGGTTGCGACCATTACATTCAGCTGTTTTCTGGAACCAGAAAGCAGAATCCTTTGCTGTTCTCTGTTGTGTGGCAAAATCAACCCAGACGGAACCAAACCGCTCTGCATATCCTTTTTCCCATTCAAAATTGTCCAGGAATGTCCACAGGAAATATCCCCTGACATCTGCCCCCTCATCAACTGCCATCTGCAATGCTGAAAGATACTGATCTAAGAACTCGATTCTTTCATTATCATGCACTCTTCCATCCAATGCCATATTGTCAGCACAGGATACTCCGTTTTCTGTAATGAAGATTGGAAGTCCATATCTTTCATAAACAAACTTAACGGCCCAGTAAAGACATTCCGGCGTATTCGGCCACTTGGATGCTGTAATCGGTGCCCCATCCGGCGTGGTATCCCATACAGGGTTCCCATTTTCATCCGCACTGATATAATAACCGTTATAAATATTCTGCCCCATAAAATCCAATGGCTGATGAATCAGTTCCATATCTTCTTTGGTAATTTCCGGCAGATATTCCGCATATTTCTTCAATCCTTCCTCCGGATATTTTCCTAAGAATACCGGATCGGAAAACCATGCGACATTCCATGACCAGTTGTCAATATCCTGATAAAATCCAAAATAAACCTTCTTTGCAGCCTCAATATCCTCCGGCTTTCTGCTGGCTGGTATTGCGACTCCACAGGTAGGTGCATATCCAATCTGAATGTCCTTTTTCGCATATTTACGAAGATTAATGACTGCCTGACCATGTGCACGCAAAGCATTATGTGCAATCTGGAATACATCCTTGGTCGGAAGTTCCTTACCCGGTGCATGTACTCCTCTGTCATAACCAAGTCCGACAAAACACTGCGGCTCATTTAACGTGATAAAATAATCACAGATATCACTGAAATTCTCTGCAATAACCTTTGCATAATCGCCAAACCACTGAATAACATCTTCATTCAGCCATCCGCCCCGATCCTCCAGGGCCTGTGGAAGATCCCAGTGATACATGGTCAGATATGGTGTAATTCCATTCTTTTTCATTTCCATAATCATGTCCCGGTACATGGCAATTGCTTTCTCATTGATCCGTCCCGTTCCATCCGGCATAATACGCGGCCAGCTGACTGAAAAACGGTATGCTTTAATATTCAGGTGCTTTAACATCCTGAAATCATCTGCATAGCGGTGCATATGATCACAGGCAGTTAATGCATTCCTTCCTCCGTCAATCTTGCCCATCCCAGGCATATCATCCCAGATATTTTTTCCTCTACCATCCTCGGGATCCGTTCCTTCAATCTGATAGGCACTGGAAGAAACGCCCCATACAAAATCATCACGAAACATATTTTTATTTCCTCTCTTTCATAATTTAGATTGATGTAATTGCGAAATGGATTTTCTGTTGTTGAAGTTATGTAAAATATAGAAAAATCTCCGTACCTGCTACGCAGCTAATGTCGATTTTTATATATTTTAAAAAACTTTCCCGAAAGGAGATTTTGATTTCGCAATTACCTGATAATTCAAATAGTTAGGTGTACAATTTGAAATCAGCGTGATACAATCACTGACGTCAGGTAAAAATCCGCTGCGTCCCTCTCATGGGCCTCTGCAATTGTTATAACAAGCTCATGCGTCCTGTTTTCTCCATGAAATAGCACTGTCGTAAGGGCAAGATTATCTCCCCAGTCCTCCTCGAAATTGGCATCCAGAATAACCGCATGTTCCTCATCTCCGTCCACAACTGCTCTGGCAATCGGAGCCGGCTTTGCAACAGACTGACGGAACTGCACCGCAATCTCACTGCCTTCGAGTATAAATTTGATATGAGCGCCTTGTTTTCCGGCCGTCCAGCCGCCTTTAAAAATATCGGTATAATATTCCTTCTCTCTGGTATCCGGAAGGAAGCCCTCCATTGCCGGCGTAATATCCTTACTCTGATACCGAAAAGAACGCTCATACCCATTGGCAGTCACAGGCAGAGGCATCCTGACATTCTCTTCCTCAAGATCTTTTTCCCTGTCGATCTGTTCCAGATAATAGGTAATCACATCTGCCAGCAGCTGATGTCCTGTATCATTCGGATGAAGATCATCCGCTGTAATATCCCGACTGGTAAATCCACCTGCTTTCATCTTCGCATAGATGGTTGACTGCATACTGACGCAGGGAAGCTGATAATAATCTCCCAGTGCTTTATGAATCTCTTCTGCAGTCTGACCGTCATCATACTTGATATTATGGATGATCATCACAGCAGGTTCCGTTTCAGCCCCGTAAATATGCCGCAGTAATCCTTCATAAGTTTCCTTAAAAAATTCCGTATTCTGATCATTCACGGAAAACTCCACAAAAACCAGATCCGGCTCATACTGCAGCACATCCTGATCCACTCTCGCTACACCGAACTGGGAAGTTGTTCCGCCGATTCCGGCATTCACATATTTTATTTTCGCTTCCGGATACTTTTGTTTCCACCAAAGATAGGTCAGATAGGCATAACATTTTTCCGGCACGCTGGACAAACATCCCTGCGTAATTGACCCACCAAGAAAGGCAATGGTCAGTTTCTCGCCCTTTGCTGCACGGCGCATGACTTTTTTGATCCGTTCCCAATTGCCCCGGTTCACCATACCATCCGCCAAAGACAGTGTCATATCCTTTTCCATCATAGGTCTCCTTTCCAAATCATATGAACATTCATGAATTATTTCTATAATAGGTTCTCTACCGACAAAATATATTTTATAAATCTTTATTCCTATTGGGTATCTTTTTGTATAGCACGATCTATCAGAATACTTCCTGCATACCACCATAATCCGGGTACGATCAATATACTCCATGGCATCAGATAAACACATAAAACTGCTGCCAGAAGCAGTCCCACCAAAACTATGGTCGTAAGCAGATGACGAAAAGTCATATATACCGCTATTTTAAATATCTCAAAGAAATTCCCTTCAAATGTCATCAGACAGGGATAATAAAAGAAGTTTACTCCCAGTGCAGCCACAAAGATTCCATATAAAACATAAGAAATCACCAATGCATACTCTGTTCCGTATCCATAAAGATAGATACAGTCAAATAGAAGCCATGCAAAAAAGAATAGATTCCCGGTCTGCACTCCTAAAGCAGTTTTCCAACTCTCCTTAAATCCGGCAAGAAATTCCCTGGTAATATAACTTTTTTGTTCTCTGATTCCCACCTTCGCTGCACGGTATGCCCCACAGGCTGCACATCCCATTGTCAATACCGGAAGCGAGAAAACGAGCCAGAGCAGACCTGTCCATATGATATTACCACAGGTATTCATAAATCTGGAAAAAGGACCATCCAGAGCAAAAAAATTACGCATTAAAATCTTGCCTTTCTATTTCATGTCTCTTCAAAAAATGCCCGCACCCTATCGGATGCGGGCAAGCTTTTTAGTTAAAGTAGCTGTCCAGACCGTCCTGAATCTGCTGCTTATATGTTTCCTGGAACTGAGCCGGTGTCATCTCACCTGAAATCAGGGATTTGAAATCATATTCAATTCCAAGGTTCTGCCACAGATCGAATGCTTCATGCATACCAGCGTCAAACATGCACTGGAAGTTTGCATCCTGATACTCTGTCTTGGAACCGGTTGACTGATACCACCACCAGAGAGCTTCTCTGTCATCACGAACGCTTGTATCGCCGTTGTAGTAGTTGCAATAATCATAGAATACGTTATAAACAAGTTCCGGATCCTTGATTCCTACAGGGATCATATAGTAAGAACCACTTGTCAGCTTCTGTGCATTGGTCTCAGCATTTCCGCTTGGTCCAACAGGCCATGCTACGTATGCGGTATCAAAGGATACACCAACAGTACCGTCTGTAGGATAGTCATTGTTACCGGAGTTGATCCATGCTGCGCAGGGCCAGAAGCCGATATTACCTGCCGTATATTCATTACGGCTGTCACCTGAAGTATCATCCATATTGTAAGGCTTGCAGTATCCAAAGGTATTATACATATCATACATCTGCTGAAGTGCTTCGCCTGCCTTTGCATCTGTCAGAGTCTGTGTAGTACCGGATGCAATGGATGCACCATTACTCATAAACAGACACATTGCTGTTTCCTGCTCGAAACCTGCATAACCGTACTGGTCAGTTACACCATCACCATCTGTATCCTTTGTCAATGCTGTTGCATACTCATTGAACTTATCCCATGTCCATTCTCCTCTTGCATACAGATCACGGGGATCTTCAAGACCTGCATCCTCTAACAGCTGTACATTGAATGCCAGCGGATAAGTTGCTTCTACTGTAGATTCTGCAGCAACCGGATGAAGCAGACAAGCGGAACCGTCACCCAGTTCCAGATAACTCATGTTAATCTGATCTGTAAACAGATCACTGTCTTCCGGAAGTACTGTCTTTAAATCAGTACAATATCCATTTAATGCTGCCGGAACACCCATTGCAAGGTCAACCAGATAAACGTCTGCATCAGGAGCTCCTGCGAGAATAGAGTTGTTGATGGACTCTTTCTGACCATCATAAGTCAGATTGATCCACTGAATCTTAACATTATATTTTTCTTCAATCTGTGCTACTACATCAAATCTCATCTGATCTGCTGTCTTAACTTCTCCATCCTCTGTATAAGCAAAAGAAGGGTCATCATCAAGTGCTGTATCATCACTGTCATAGTAACGATCCCACCAGCATGCCATCAGAATCACTCTGTTGCCATCTGCATCAAGATGTTCTACACCATCTGCTGTTGCTGTTACCTCAGCTCCACCTTCAGTGGTTTCTGTTCCTGTAGACTCTGCAGCCCCGCCATTACAAGCAGCTAAAGACATCGTCATTACTGTAGCAAGACCAAGAGCCAAAAATCTTTTTAAGCTTTTCATGTAATTCCTCCTTATAAAATAACTTAACTTATTCTACATTCTGCCATACAGCTACAGAATATACTTCCCATGCACCAGAGGATTCACACTGCATTGTTGATCCCCAGGTAGATACATCATCGCCGCATTTTTCTGCAATCTGCTCATAGGTTACCTGACATGTCATACCGTCAAATGCTGCAGGAGAGCTTGCACTTCCGTCAATATTACCAACACCAACTCTTGACCAGCCTGCTTCTGCTTCATTCATAACAACCCACATATCACCTGTCTCAGAGGTATAAGTAATTTCTACAACTGCACCGGGAACCAATGCATCAAGAATTTCCTGCGGCATTGTGAAGCCTGCCTGTGACCATGCATCTCCCTTTGTCTCAAAGCCTTCAAATACAACCGGTGTATTTACCATCTGGAACTCTACTGCAGTACCAACCTTCACACCATATACTTCCCATGCACCGGAGGACTCACACTGCATTGTTGATCCCCAGGTAGATACATCATCGCCGCATTTTTCTGCGATCTGTTCGTAAGTTACATAACACTTGCTGCCATCAAATACTGCAGGAGAAGAACCGCTGCCATCAATATTACCAACACCGACTCTTGACCAGCCTGCCTCTGCCTCGTTCATTACGATCCACATATCACCTGTCT
>SAMEA3663038__coassemble_530_pt1 | contig 12231 bp, 7 predicted proteins | sample SAMEA3663038__metabat2_low_PE_030 | metagenome-assembled genome bin SAMEA3663038 (sample SAMEA3663038) | pig gut metagenome | biome: pig gut; feature: pig-associated habitat; material: faeces | place: France | collected 2012 | reverse complement strand
ACCGAAAGGTTTAATGCCAAACCCGAAGGCCGGTACAGTAACAATGGATGTTACTAAGGCTGTTAACGATATCAAAGCCGGTAAGATTGAGTACAGACTGGATAAGAGCAATATTATCCACTGCCCGATCGGTAAGGCTTCCTTTACAGAAGACCAGCTGAATGAGAATATGAATGCATTGATGGATGCAATCGTTAAGGCAAGACCCAGCAGTCTGAAAGGTCAGTATTTAAAGAGCATCACTCTTGCAACGACCATGGGACCTGGTGTTCGTGTAAGTACAGCAAAATACTAATTCAGATTTTTAAGAAAGAAGCCCCTGGTAATTCCGGGGGCTTTTGTGTATAAGGCGGATGAAAAAGAAATTTGGGATATTTATTTTAACATTTTTAATTGTTGTTGTGCTGGGTGGTACAGTACTGTTTCTGGTAGCACAAAATAGAAATGGAGATACTGTTTTGGTGAATGGCGGACAGGGTGCAGTTGATGCGGCATCTGAAAATAACATAGCCGAAACGGAGATTGTTTCCGCGGATGAGATCATGCCTCCTGAGGAATTGCAGGAAACAGAAGTTACTTCGGAACAGGAAGATATTCCGGAAGAGATTCTGGATGAAAGGACATTCCGTCTGGAACCGTCTGAAGATGGAAGCGTTGTATTTGCTTTTGCGGGCGATATTTTATTTGATCCGTATTATGCTATTTTTTCAAGCTATCACCAGAGGGGTGACCGGATTGAGGAATGCATCTCGGAAGAACTGCTTGCGGAAATGCATAATGCAGACATTATGATGTTGAATAATGAATTTCCCTATACAGACAGAGGGACACCGACACCCGGAAAGATTTATACATTCCGGGCTGACACGGAATCAGTCTCGGTTCTTAAGGATATGGGAGTAGACATTGTTTCGATTGCTAACAACCATACCTATGATTATGGTGAGATTTCCCTTTTGGATACTTTGGATACACTGGAACAGGCTGAGATTCCCTATGTAGGAGCCGGCAGAAATATCGAGGAGGCAGTGAAGCCTGTTTATTATCTGCTTGGAGATATGAAGATTGCAGTCATCGGTGCTACCCAGATTGAACGGCTCAGTGCACCCAATACCCGTGGCGCAACAGAAACCTCTCCGGGGGTATTCCGATGCCTTCAACCCGATCTTCTGGTGGAAACCATCCGGACAGCAAAAGAAGAATGTGATTTTGTGATTCTCTATATTCATTGGGGGACGGAAAGTACAGACCAGCTGGACTGGTGCCAGGTGGAACAGGCACCTCTGTATGTAGAGGCCGGAGCAGATATAATTATCGGAGATCATCCTCACTGTCTTCAGGAGATTGGCTATATTGACGGGGTTCCGATTGTATACAGCCTGGGTAATTTCTGGTTTAACTCCAGAACAATGGATTCTTGTATTGTTAAATTGACACTTTCGGAAGAGGGAATACAGAGCCTTCAGTTTGTGCCCTGCCTTCAATCGGGTTGTCGTGTGTCCATGCTGGAAGGAGAGGAACGTGACAGGGTGCTTTCCTATATGCGGAGCATTTCTTCGACAGCACAGATTGATGAAGAGGGATTTGTAACAGACCCGGCAGCTGTTTCTGAATAGGAGCTGATAGTCCGCTTTTGTGTTCTTTTATTTCGGATTGTGCAATATTGGAATCATAAAGCGGACCGCGCTGTCTTTGTGAAGAACCGGAAGGGATTTTATAAAAAGGACTTGACAAGAAGAAAGAGTAATGATATTCTATACGAGGTTAAAAACCATGCCGAAGACAGTAGGTGCAGAAGCGTAAAACGTAAAAGATACGTTGCCTACCGAGGAGAAAAGAGTTTATGATGACTTTATTTCCTCTCTGGCGGCAGAGAGGATTTTTTTTCGGCAGAATAAATAAAATAAGGAGGTAGAAAAATGGCAAAAGTTGAACTGAAAAAGCCGGTGATTGATGAGATTTCCGAAGCAATCAATGGCGCACAGTCAGTTGTTCTTGTTGATCACAGAGGTCTTACCGTAGCAGAAGATACACAGCTTCGTAAGCAGCTTCGTGAGGCAGGTATTACTTATAAGGTTTATAAGAATACAATGATGGAATTTGCATTCAAGGGTACAGATTGTGAAAAGCTTCAGGAATATCTGAGCGGACCCAGTGCAATTGTAATTTCTAAAACAGATGCAACAGCACCTGCAAGAGAGATTTGCAAGTTTGCAAAAACAGCACCCAAGCTTGAAGTCAAAGGCGGTATTGTAGAAGGTGTTGCTTATGATGCAAAGGGTATTGCTGATATCGCAAAGATTCCTTCCAAAGAGGAACTCCTTTCCAAGCTGTTGGGAAGTCTGCAGTCTCCGATTGCAAATTTTGCTCGTGTTATGAACCAGCTTGCTGAAAAAGGCGGTGCCGGTGCAGCAGCAGAAGCAGCACCTGCAGCTGATGCAGAAGCATAAGATTGAAATGAAATGTAAGTAAAAATCAAAATTAAAATGGAGGTAAATTAGAATGGCAAAGTTATCAACACAGGAAATCATTGATGCAGTAAAAGAGTTATCTGTATTAGAGTTAAATGAATTAGTAAAGGCTTGCGAGGAAGAATTCGGTGTATCCGCAGCAGCAGGCGTTGTAGTTGCAGCAGCAGCTGGTGATGGTGCAGCAGCAGGTGGCGAAGAGAAGACAGAGTTCGACGTTGAGCTGACAAGCTTCGGCGATAAGAAGATGGACGTTATCAAGGTTGTTCGTACAGTAACAGGTCTTGGTCTGAAGGAATCCAAGGAACTGGTTGAGGGTGCTCCGAAACTGGTTAAAGAGCAGGCTTCCAAGGAAGAGGCTGAGGATCTTAAGAAGAAACTTGAGGAAGCTGGAGCTACAGTTACTCTGAAGTAATTCTAAGTTCTATGATTTTACGGCGGGGACAAAGTCAGCATCCGATATATACCGGGGCTGTGTTGTCTCCCGCTTTTGCTTTATAGATAAAAAAAGATATTTTTTCTGATTTCTAAAATATATTCTGATTGAAAAAAATCTATCATAATTCTGAATATTCTTGTTGACTTAAATTTCCATTTGTGCTAAGATAAAAAATGCACTATTTTGGTGTAATAGGTTTTTTGTGCCCTTTTACAAAATAACCGCAAAATATTTGAACGGGGTGAAATGTCAATATGGAAAAAAACAGAATACGTCCTATTGTAAACGGTAACAGTATGCGTATGAGTTACTCAAGACAGAAAGAGGTTCTGGATATCCCCAATTTGATTGAAGTCCAGAAGGACTCCTACAATTGGTTCCTGAAGGAAGGATTGAAAGAGGCATTCGACGATATCTCTCCTATTTCTGATTACGGCGGGCATTTGAATCTGGAATTTGTTGATTTTGTGCTTGCAGAAGATGAGATTAAGCATACCATTACGGAATGTAAGGAAAGAGACCTGACTTATGAAGCACCGCTTAAGGTAAAGGTACGCCTTTACAATCAGGATGACGGTGAAATTAAAAAAATCTCGGAACACATGATTTTCATGGGTAATTTTCCGTTGATGACAGAGACCGGTACCTTTGTTATTAATGGCGCAGAACGTGTAATCGTCAGCCAGCTGGTTAGATCTCCGGGCATCTATTATGCGATTGGTCATGATAAGCTTGGTAAGGAACTCTATTCTTCCACTGTAATTCCTAACCGTGGTGCATGGCTGGAATATGAGACAGATTCCAATGATGTTTTTTATGTACGTGTTGATCGGACAAGAAAGGTTCCCATCACGGCATTTTTGCGTGCACTGGGACTGGGAACAAATGAGGAAATTCTGGAACTGTTTGGTGATGAACCCAAGATCCAGCAGAGCTTTACAAAGGATACCTCCCATTCCTATGAAGAGGGTCTGAAGGAACTTTACAGTAAGGTAAGACCGGGCGAGCCGTTTAGTATGGAGAGTGCAGAGAATTATGTAATTTCTACATTCTTTGATCCTAAGCGATATGATCTTGCCAAGGTTGGACGCTATAAATTTAATAAGAAGCTTGCGCTTAGAAACCGTATTCGCGGACACATTCTCGCTGAGGATGTTTTGAACCCGTTTACAGGTGATGTTATTGCGGCTGCAGGAACAAAGGTAACCATAGAACTGGCAGATGAGATTCAGAATTCTGCCGTAGAGAGTGTATGGATTCAGACAGAGGAGAAGAAAGTTAAGGTTCTCTCCAATATGATGGTTAATATTAATGAATGGCTGGATCTGGATGTAAAAGCACTTGGTATTTCGGAAAATGTTTATTGGCCGGAATTAAAGAAGCTTTTACGTGAATATGAGAATAAGCCGGAACAGCTGGCAGATGCCATTGTGAAGAATGCACATTCTCTTGTACCAAAGCATATTACAAAGAGTGATATCTTTGCTTCTATTAACTATAATATTGCATTGGAATACGGTGTTGGACATGATGATGATATCGATCATCTTGGTAACCGTCGTATTCGTGCCGTGGGAGAACTTTTGCAGAACCAGTACCGTATCGGATTGTCCCGTATGGAGCGTGTTGTTCGTGAGAGAATGACCACACACGATGCAACCAGCAAGGAAGAAATCTCACCGCAGGCTCTGATCAATATTAAGCCGGTGCAGGCTGCAATCAAAGAATTCTTTGGCTCTTCACAGCTTTCACAGTTTATGGATCAGAACAACCCGCTGGGTGAGCTGACACATAAAAGACGTCTTTCCGCATTGGGACCGGGTGGACTTTCCCGTGACCGTGCAGGATTTGAGGTTCGAGACGTTCATTATACACATTACGGAAGAATGTGTCCCATTGAGACACCGGAAGGTCCGAACATTGGTCTGATTAACTCTTTGGCTTCTTATGCAAGAATCAATGAGTACGGATTTGTGGAAGCACCTTACCGTAAGATTGATAAGAGCAACCCTTCAGATCCTGTTGTTACAGACGAAGTTGTTTATATGACCGCGGATGAAGAAGATAATTATCATGTAGCACAGGCGAATGAGAAGCTGGACAAGGATGGCCATTTTGTGAAGAAGATGGTATCCGGTCGTTACAGAGAAGAGACACAGGAATACCCCAAAGAGATGTTTGATTATATGGACGTATCTCCTAAGATGGTATTCTCCGTTGCAACAGCATTGATTCCGTTCCTGGAGAATGATGATGCAAACCGTGCTTTGATGGGATCAAACATGCAGAGACAGGCAGTTCCCCTTCTCTTTACCGAGGCACCTGTTGTAGGTACCGGTATGGAAGCAAAGGCTGCTGTGGATTCCGGCGTTTGCGTTGTAGCGAAGAAGCCCGGTACAGTAACTTATGTTTCTTCAAAAGAGATTAAGATTACAGCTGATGATGGCGAGAAGATGACATATGATCTTTATAAGTTCATGCGTAGTAATCAGTCTAACTGCTATAATCAGAAGCCGATTGTATTCAAGGGTGATCATGTTGCAGAAGGACAGGTAATTGCAGACGGACCTTCTACAGCCAATGGTGAGTTAGGACTTGGAAAGAACCCGTTGATCGGATTTATGACATGGGAAGGCTACAATTACGAGGATGCTGTTCTTTTGAGTGAGCGCCTTGTTCGTGAAGATGTTTATACTTCTGTCCATATTGAAGAATATGAAACAGAGGCCCGTGATACAAAACTGGGACCGGAGGAAATCACAGGAGATATCCCCGGTGTTGGTGAAGATGCATTAAAGGATCTGGATGACAGAGGTATTATCCGTATCGGTGCGGAGGTTCGTGCCGGAGATATTCTGGTTGGTAAGGTAACACCGAAGGGTGAAACAGATTTAACACCGGAAGAAAGACTGCTTCGTGCAATCTTTGGTGAGAAGGCACGCGAAGTTCGTGATACTTCTTTGAAAGTGCCGCACGGTGAATACGGTGTTGTTGTGGATGCCAAGGTATTTTCCAGAAGTGCAGGCGATACAGAGCTTGCGCCGGGTGTGAACCAGAAAGTAAGAATTTATATTGCACAGAAGAGAAAGATCAGTGTTGGTGATAAGATGGCTGGTCGTCACGGAAACAAGGGTGTTGTTTCCCGAGTACTTCCGGTGGAAGATATGCCGTATCTGCCGAACGGACGTCCATTGGATATCGTTTTGAATCCGTTGGGTGTACCTTCCCGTATGAATATCGGACAGGTGCTGGAGATTCATCTTTCCCTGGCAGCCAAGGCACTTGGTTTCAATATTGCAACGCCGGTATTTGACGGAGCAAATGAGGAAGATATTATGGATACTCTGGATCTGGCCAATGATTACGTCAATCTGGAGTGGGAAGAGTTCTCCAAGAAGCATAAGGAAGAGCTACTCCCTGAGGTATATCAGTATCTGGAAGAAAATAAGGATCACAGAGAACTTTGGAAGGGTGTTCCGCTTTCCAGAAACGGTAAGGTAAGACTCCGTGACGGACGTACCGGTGAATACTTTGATGGACCGGTTACAATCGGACACATGCATTATCTGAAGCTGCATCACCTGGTAGATGATAAGATCCATGCACGTGCAACCGGACCGTACTCCTTAGTAACACAGCAGCCGTTGGGTGGTAAGGCACAGTTCGGTGGACAGCGTTTCGGAGAAATGGAAGTTTGGGCACTGGAGGCATATGGTGCTTCCTATACACTTCAGGAAATCCTGACTGTGAAGTCAGATGATGTGGTTGGACGTGTGAAGACATACGAGGCCATCGTAAAGGGTGAGAATATCCCTGAACCCGGTATTCCTGAGTCTTTCAAGGTACTCTTGAAAGAACTGCAGTCACTTGCTCTGGATGTTAAAGTACTTGATGAAAACAAGAATGAAGTAGAAATCAAGGAAAGCATTGATTACAATGAGAGTGAATATCGGTTTGAACTGGGTGCTGAAAGAAAAGGTTCTGATTACTCCAAGGATGATATGAATGCATTGGGATATGGAACCAAGGAACTGGATGAATCCGGCGATTTGATCGATGTAGATGATTCCGCAGATGAGGAACTGGATGACTTTGATGTGGAAATAGATGATTTTATCGAGAGCATGGATGGACAGGACGAAGAGTAATACCTGATGTGTAAATCTATCTGAAAGGTGAAAGGAAGGTTATAAGAATGCCTGATTTAAAGAATAATGACTATCAGCCGATAACATTTGATTCAATTAAGATTGGTCTGGCTTCTCCGGAAACAATCAGAAAATGGTCTCATGGAGAGGTAACAAAGCCGGAAACCATCAACTACAGAACCTTAAAGCCGGAAAAAGACGGTCTGTTCTGTGAAAGAATTTTTGGACCGAGCAAAGACTGGGAATGTCACTGCGGTAAGTTCAGAAAGATCAGATATAAGGGTGTTATCTGTGATAAGTGTGGTGTTGAAGTAACAAAAGCAAATGTCCGTCGTGAAAGAATGGGACATATTGAACTGGCTGCACCGGTATCTCATATCTGGTATTTTAAGGGAGTTCCGAGCAGAATGGGTCTGATCCTTGATCTGACACCGCGTGTATTGGAAAAGGTATTGTATTTTGCTGCGTATGTTGTTCTTGATCCGGGTACAACGGATCTGACAAAGAAGCAGATCCTGACAGAGCGTGAATATCAGGACGCATTGGAAAAGTATGGTTCTGAATTCCGTGTTGGTATGGGTGCAGAGGCAATTAAAGAGCTTCTGGAAGAAATTGATCTTGAAAAAGAGATGAAAGAATTAAAGGCCGAACTGGAAAATGAAAGTACAAAAGGCCAGAAGAGAGTAAAGATTGTTAAGCGTCTGGAAGTGGTAGAGGCATTCCGTGAGTCCGGCAATCAGCCTTCCTGGATGATTCTGGATGCAATTCCGGTAATCCCGCCCGATTTAAGACCAATGGTACAGCTGGACGGCGGTCGTTTTGCAACCTCCGACTTAAATGATCTGTATCGTAGAATTATCAACCGTAACAACCGTCTTAACAAGCTGTTGGAGCTGGGTGCACCTGATATTATCGTTCGTAACGAAAAGCGTATGCTGCAGGAAGCAGTAGATGCACTAATCGACAACGGCAGAAGAGGACGTCCTGTAACAGGACCGGGCAACAGAGCTTTGAAGTCACTTTCTGATATGTTGAAAGGTAAATCCGGACGTTTCCGTCAGAATCTGTTAGGAAAACGTGTTGACTATTCCGGACGTTCCGTTATCGTTGTGGGCCCGGAACTGAAGATTTATCAGTGTGGTCTTCCGAAAGAGATGGCGATTGAATTATTTAAGCCCTTTGTTATGAAGGAGCTTGTTGCAAAGGGAATCTGTCAGAATATTAAGGCTGCCAAGAAGATGGTAGAAAGACTGGAGGTACAGGTCTGGGATGTGCTGGAAGAAGCAATTAAGGAACATCCTGTAATGTTAAACCGTGCACCGACACTTCACCGTCTTGGTATTCAGGCATTTGAGCCGGTTTTGGTAGAGGGTAAGGCAATTAAGCTTCATCCGCTTGTATGTACTGCATTCAATGCAGACTTCGATGGAGACCAGATGGCAGTGCATCTTCCGCTGTCTGTAGAGGCACAGGCAGAATGCAGATTCCTGTTACTTTCTCCGAACAACCTGTTAAAGCCGTCTGATGGTGCACCGGTGGCCGTTCCTTCTCAGGATATGGTACTTGGTATTTACTATCTGACACAGGAAAGACCGGGTGTCATGGGGGAAGGCAAGTTCTTTAAGAGTGTAAATGAAGCTCTTCTTGCTTATGAAAATGGTGTCATTGACCTTCATGCAAAGATTAAGGTCAGAGTTACAAAGACACTGGCTGATGGCAGAGAGATTACCGGTAATATAGAGTCAACTTTAGGAAGACTTCTCTTTAATGAGATTCTGCCTCAGGACCTTGGCTTTGTAAAACGTGATACAGATGAAAGCATGCTGCTGCCGGAGATTGATTTCCTGGTTGGCAAGAAGCAGTTAAAGAAGATTCTGGAAAAGGTTATCAATACGCATGGGGCAACAAAAACCGCAGAAGTACTGGACCTTGTAAAAGCAACCGGATATAAATATTCTACAAAGGCAGCTATGACGGTTTCCATTTCTGATATGACCGTACCTCCCATCAAGGCACAATTGCTGGAAGAGGCGCAGAAGAAGGTTGATCAGATTGCATTAAATTACCGCCGTGGTGTAGTTACAGAGGAAGAAAGATATCAGGGTGTTGTCCGTGTATGGAATGAAACAGATGCGCAACTGACAAAGGCCTTGATGAATGGTCTGGATGCTTATAACAATATTAAGATGATGGCTGATTCCGGTGCCCGTGGTTCTGAGCAGCAGATGAAACAGCTGGCAGGTATGCGTGGTCTGATGGCAAATACAGTCGGACGTACCATTGAATTGCCGATTAAATCTAACTTCCGTGAAGGACTTGATGTATTGGAGTACTTTATCTCTGCACATGGTGCGCGTAAGGGACTTTCCGATACAGCACTTCGTACAGCTGACTCCGGTTATCTGACAAGACGAATGGTTGATGTATGTCAGGAACTGATTATTCGTGAGGTTGACTGCTGTGAAGGAAAAGAAATCAGAGGTATGGAAGTATCTGCCCTGATGGATGGCAAAGATGTGATTGAATCACTGGAAAATCGTATTCGTAGCCGTGTTGCAGCAGAAGACGTAAAGGATGCTGATGGCAATCTTATTGTAAAGGCAAATCATATGATTACACCGAAGCGTGCAGCCAAGATTGTTGCATCCGGTGTTGATAAAAACGGTGAGCCGATTCAGGCAGTAAAGATTCGTACGATTCTGACCTGTAAGTCACATGTTGGTATCTGTGCAAAATGTTATGGAGCAAACATGGCAACAGGTGAGGCGGTGCAGGTTGGTGAAGCAGTCGGTATTATTGCGGCACAGTCCATCGGTGAGCCGGGTACACAGCTTACCATGCGTACATTCCATGCAGGTGGTGTTGCCGGTACCGATATTACACAGGGTCTTCCCCGAGTTGAGGAGCTTTTCGAGGCAAGAAAGCCGAAGGGTCTTGCAATCATTGCAGAATTTGGTGGAACAGTAAGCATTTCCGAAGACAGCAAGAAACGTGAGATCATTATTACCGATGGCGAAAGAACCAAGAATTACACCATTACCTATGGTGCAAGAATCAAGGTGCTGGACGGACAGGTAGTAGAAGCCGGTGATGAACTGACGGAAGGTTCCGTAAATCCTCATGACCTGCTCGAAATCAAGAAGATTGAAGCAGTAGAAAACTATCTGATTCGTGAGGTTCAGAAAGTATATGGTCTTCAGGGTGTTGATCTTGCAGATAAGCATATTGAAGTTATTGTTCGTCAGATGCTGAAGAAGCAGCATATTGAAGAAAGCGGCGATACAGATCTTTTGCCGGGAAGTCTTGTTGACAGACTGGAGATCGAGGATATGAATGAGAAGCTGCTTGCAGAAGGAAAGAGACCGATTGTTGCAACAGATGTAATCCTTGGTATTACCAAGGCCGCACTGGCTACCAACTCCTTCTTATCAGCTGCATCCTTCCAGGAGACAACAAAGGTATTGACCGAAGCTGCAATTAAGGGTAAGGTTGACTCTCTGATTGGTCTTAAGGAAAATGTTATTATCGGTAAACTGATTCCTGCCGGAACCGGTGTCAAGAGATATAGAGAAGTTCGTCTTGACATTGATGAGAAGGAAGAAGAGGATCTGGTTGTCGATATGGCAGATGATCCGGAACAGGATGTTGTTGAAACAGATACAGAACTGACAGAGGCTCCGGAAGAAACAGAGAATGCAAATACCGTTCCGGTAGAATAATCTCTGTATTATATGGTAATAATAGGTAGTATCAGGAAAGAACCGTTTTATACGGTTCTTTCTTTGATAATTTGAAATTAATATCTTGACATTGTGGAAGTAACACAGTATAATAGTCAAGCGTGCTGAAAGTGCGTGCCTTGTGTTGCCAATCGTGACAAGACAGGGGATGCGTGATAAGACTTGCGGCAAGCAGAAAAACGCATGGAAGCCAGAGGAAGTTTTATGTTCCGAAGGGCAGACATTGCAGAAAGATAAAAAGACAGGAGGTGAATAGAATGCCAACATTTAACCAGTTAGTAAGAAAGGGTCGTCAGACATCTGTTAAGAAGTCAACTGCACCTGCATTGTTAAGAGGTTATAACTCTCTTCACAAGAAGGCAATTGATACAGAATCACCGCAGAAGCGTGGTGTTTGTACAGCAGTTAAGACAGCAACACCTAAAAAGCCTAACTCAGCTCTTAGAAAGATCGCCAGAGTACGTCTTTCCAACGGAATCGAAGTAACAAGCTACATTCCCGGTGAAGGTCACAATCTGCAGGAGCATAGTGTTGTTCTGATCCGTGGTGGTAGGGTAAAGGACTTACCCGGTACAAGATACCATGTTATCAGAGGTACACTGGATACAGCAGGTGTAGCTAACAGAAAGCAGGCGCGTTCCAAATACGGCGCTAAGAGACCTAAAAAATAAGCTTGTGTACCACATGAACTAATTTGGTGTTGGGATTCTCGTTCACAAACTTTGATTTGTATATAGAAGAAGACCGCGCGTACACATTAGTCATAAAAGTGTGAGTACCTACGATTTAATCTAAAAAGCAATAGAATGATTAAGGAGGGAAGAATCGTGCCACGTAAAGGACATATTCAGAAAAGAGATGTATTGGCAGATCCCCTGTACAATGATAAAGTGGTAACCAAGCTTATCAACAACATCATGTTAGATGGTAAGAAGGGTGTCGCTCAGAAGATTGTATATGGCGCATTTGCTAAAGTAGAAGAAAAGAGTGGCAAGCCGGCACTTGAAGTGTTTGGTGAAGCTATGAATAACATTATGCCGATGTTGGAAGTAAAGGCAAGACGTATCGGTGGTGCAACTTATCAGGTACCTATCGAGGTTAGACCGGATCGTCGTCAGGCATTGGCACTTCGCTGGTTAACAATGTTTTCTCGTAAGAGAGGCGAAAAGACCATGGAAGACAAACTTGCAAACGAAATTTTAGATGCAGCAAACAATACAGGCGCAGCTGTTAAGCGTAAGGAAGATATGCACAAGATGGCTGAAGCTAATAAGGCGTTTGCTCATTACAGATTCTAGTAAGGAGGAAAATAACCAATGGCTGGAAGAGAATATCCCTTAGAGAGAACCAGAAATATTGGTATTATGGCTCATATTGATGCTGGTAAGACAACTGCCACAGAGCGTATCCTCTATTACACTGGTGTAAATTACAAG
>SAMEA3663038__coassemble_529_pt1 | contig 12233 bp, 10 predicted proteins | sample SAMEA3663038__metabat2_low_PE_030 | metagenome-assembled genome bin SAMEA3663038 (sample SAMEA3663038) | pig gut metagenome | biome: pig gut; feature: pig-associated habitat; material: faeces | place: France | collected 2012 | reverse complement strand
GGCAGCCGGTGGTCTCCTCTAAGCTCAGCAACGGCGTATTGCCGATTAAATCCAAAATATTCGTGTAAAACATATAATTTCCTCCAGATATTACATTTTCCATAGAATATAATATGCGATACCCTCAGCAAAATCAAGTCGGAGAAATCAAGTATCAATGAAATATTGTATTCTTCAGCCTTTTTATGTATAATAAGGATGATTTTGACAGAAAGGCAAAAGTATTATGGAGACATATGAAATTCTAAGGGATTTGGCAATTATTCTTCTGGCAGCAAAATTTATGGCGATTGTTGCGAAGAAAGTGAAAGCACCTGCAGTGGTGGGTGAGATTATCGCAGGATTGATAATTGGTCCCTGCCTGTTAAATCTGGTGGTAACTTCGGATTTTATCTCTAAGATGGCTGAAATTGGCGTCATTCTGATTATGTTTTCCGCCGGACTGGAGACCAATCTGAAGGAACTGAAAAAATCCGGTCTGGTGGCCTTTTTAATTGCATGTATGGGAGTGCTTGTTCCATTTGTAGGTGGAAGTCTTTTGTATATGGCATTTCACGGATGGGCAGCATGGGGCTCCGATGAATTTTTTGAAAGTCTGTTCATCGGTTCCATTATGACAGCAACCTCTGTGGGTATTACAGTGGAATGTCTGAAAGAGATGGGATTTTTAAAGGGAAAAGTCGGTCAGACAATCTTAAGTGCAGCAATTATCGATGATGTGATCGGCATTATCGTACTGACTTTTGTAATTGGATTTAAGGATCCTACTTCCAATACGGTTCTGGTTATCAGTAACACGGTAGTATTTTTCGCACTTGCTTTAGTGGGTGGATACTTTATTTACAAGCTTATGCAGAAGATTGATGCAAGATATCCCCATTCCAGAAGAATTCCGATTATCGGACTTGGATTATGTTTTGCCATGGCATATTGTGCAGAGAAATATTTTGGAATTGCAGATATTACAGGGGCCTATGTGGCGGGAATTATTCTTTGCAATATACGCGATGCGGAATACATTGACCGTAAGGTATCAATCAACAGTTATATGTTCTTTGGACCGATCTTTTTTGTGGGGATCGGACTTAAGACCAATCTGCGGGAGCTGGATACCAGCATGCTTTTGTTTTCCGTCTGCTTTGTCCTGGTGGCACTGTTAGCGAAGATCATTGGGTGCGGTCTGATGTCCAGAATGTGTGGATTTCACGGAATCGACTGCCTGAAGATCGGTGTCGGCATGATGACCCGCGGGGAGGTTGCACTGATTATCACCCAGAAGGGACTGGCACTGGGAATTATTGATTCTTCCTATTTTACGGCAGTTATTCTGTTGATTATTATCTCCAGTATCTCAGTACCGATTTTACTAAAATATCTATATGTGAAAAAGCCGGATGAGATTACTGCCTAGGATGAATTAAAGTACGAAATAACGGACATAAAATTTGTTATCTTTGAGCTATAGAAAGCTAGGAGGTAACAATTATGAAAGGATATTATATTGACGCAGGTTATATGGGATTCGTAGGTTCAAAATATATTCTGTTTGTGAATGAAGAGGAATATCTTGAATTTATGGAACAATGAGAAAGAAAGGGTGTCCAAAGATGAAATTAAGTAAGAAAATGATTGCGGGAATTGTAATGGCAGGCGCATTGCTGTTCGGCATTATCGGTTTATTAATCATGATGCCGGGAAGAGGGGTCAGTCAGGAGGCAGGAAGTCAGGAACAGGTGGCGAGCTTAAGCCAGCCGGCTTCTGATGCGGGAGAACAGGCAGTCATTTTCAATACAGGAGATTCGTCTGATTCCGGGAATGTTGACGGAGAAACGACAGAGAATACGGACAACACATCTGCATCGGAAAGTACTTCCGGTGAAGATACAGGCGCAACGGCAGACTCCAATCAAGGGGATGCATCCGGAGTAAATCCTGAAAATACGGACACACAGGATCAAAGCACATCTGGACAGACAGAGGAAACGGTTCCTTCTGCTCCTGTAACACCGGTATCCGGGACACCGGTGGAAATTCATGGAGAATTGTCTGTGCGGGGAAGTGGTCTGGTAGATAAAAATGGGAATCAGTTTCAGCTGCAGGGGGTATCAACCCATGGTATTGCATGGTTTCCTGAGTATGTGAACAAAGCGGCATTTCAGACAATCCGGGATGAATGGGGTGGTAACTGCATCCGTCTGGCGATGTATTCTGCAGAATACGGAGGATACTGTACAGGCGGAGATCAGTCTGCATTAAAACAGCTGATCAATGATGGTGTTTCTTACGCAACAGAGCTGGGTATGTATGTTATTATCGATTGGCATGTTATGAATCAGGATTCCGATCCGAACATCAATAAAGCCGAGGCATTAAAATTTTTCGAAGAAATGTCTGCCAAATATGCCGATTATGACAATGTGCTGTACGAAATCTGTAACGAACCCAGTGGCGGGACATCATGGTCTTCCATAAAGAGTTATGCATTGGAAGTGATTCCTGTAATCAAGGCAAACAATCCGGATGCCATTATTATTGTCGGAACGCCCAACTGGTCACAGGATGTGGATATTGCAGCCAATGACCCGATCACAGGATACTCCAATATCATGTATACCATCCATTTTTATGCGGATACGCACCGAGACAGCCTGCGTCAGAAGATGCAGACTGCAATTGACAAAGGACTTGCTCTTTTCTGTACAGAGTTTGGAATCTGTGATGCCAGCGGAGCAGGGGCAAATAATATTTCTGAAGGAAATAAATGGATCTCGGCAATGGATTCCAATAATATCAGTTACTGTATCTGGAACCTTTCCAATAAGGCGGAGACCAGTTCTTTGATCCAGAGTGGTTGCAGCAGAACCTCCGGCTGGTCGGAGAGTGAACTGACAGAAGCAGGAAAATGGTATGTGGGAGTTTTAAATAACGGAGTTACACCGGGATCAACGAATATTGCGTCAGATAACAGTAATAGCAATAACAATAACAATAACAATAACAATAACAATAACAATAACAATAACAATAGCAACAATAATAATAATAACAACAGTACTACCCCGGCAGTAACGGCAAGTGCTGCTAATACACAGGTAACAATTACCAACTCCGGTGGATGGTCTTCCGGCAGCAGCAATTGTTCCCAATATACGGTAACCATCAAAAATACTGGAAGCTCTGCAGTAAATAACTGGAAGGTGACAGTTAGCTTTGGTGGAAATATTACCCTGGATCAGTCATGGAATGGTAATTTCTCGGCAAGTGGCAGCAATATTACAATTACACCGGTTGATTTTAACAATGAGATTTCTGCGGGACAAAGTGTTGAGGTTGGATTTATTATTTCCTATTCCGGAAATGTAGGTACACCAACGGTTTCCATTAATTAACGCAGACGATTAGGAGCTGCCAAAAGGCAGCTCCTGTTTCTTTTTTGGTTCAATGATCGTGCTTTCTTCCGGGCGGGCATTCGTGCAGCCCACAGGGACCACATCCCGGCTTCGGAGGAGGTGGAGGCGGTGGACAGAACGGACAGGAAGGACCGCTTGGAGGAGGCGGTGGTGGCGGACAGGTAGGACAACCGGGTCTGTGTCTTCTTCCAAAAAAGTTATTATTAAAAAACATAAATTTACCTCATCATGTCGTTTTATTATATATTATGTAAAATTTGCCGGAAGGGAAGTAAATTCTAAATTTTAGTATAGAATAGAACAATAACAAAAATTTTCATAATAGGAGAAATGAAAAATGAGCAATACATGTGATCATCAGTGTTCTTCGTGCTCCGCAGACTGCGGAGAGCGCAAGGTGGGCAATGGAAACAGTCAGGTAAAAAAGGTGATTGGTATCGTCAGTGGAAAGGGTGGTGTCGGTAAGTCCATGGTAACGTCACTGCTTGCCTGTGCCATGCAGAGATCGGGTAAGAAGACAGCGATACTGGATGCAGATATTACAGGTCCCTCGATTCCTACGGCATTTGGACTAAAGGATAAGGCAGATCTGAAAGGAGAGAAGCTATACCCGGTTGTAACCAAAAGCGGAATCAAGGTGATGTCGTTAAATCTTTTGATTGAGCATGAAACAGATCCGGTAATCTGGAGAGGACCGATTCTTGCCAATTCTGTTATGCAGTTCTGGACAGAGGTAAGCTGGGGGGAAGTGGATTATATGTTTGTGGATCCCGGAACCGGTGACATACCACTGACGATCTATCAGTCGTTGCCTCTGGCGGGTATCATCGTAGTAACATCGCCACAGGAACTGGTCTCCATGATCGTTGCAAAGGCTGTGAATATGGCTGCCCAGATGGATATCCCTGTATTAGGTCTGGTTGAAAATATGAGTTATCTGGAATGTCCGGATTGTGGAAAGAAGATCTCCGTCTTTGGAGAAAGTCAGGTTGAGAAGGTTGCGGGAGAGTTTGGAATCCGTAACTATGCAAGACTGCCGATTCAGCCGGCTCTGGCACAGGCATGTGACGGAGGGAAGATTGAAGAAGTGGACGGACCGTGGCTGAAGGAATTACTGGTGCAGCTGAAATAAAAGATTCTCTTATGGAATTATATTTAAGAATGAGAGAGACAGAAGGAAAGGTATTTTATTAGCATGACAAATAAGGCGGCAGATATTTTAAAAAGAAATAAAAAGGTATTTTGGTATACCATTATTATTGGTATCCTGACTCATGCATTTCGGATGACCAATACGATGATCTGTGCAGATACGACCAATTATTTTACATCGATTTCTCCATCCTGGGTTACAACACTGGGGAGATTTTTGCTGCCGGGTGTTGAAAAACTCAGGGGAAATGTGGAGCTGCCGTGGTTGATCGGTCTGATCAGTCTGATGATGATTGCTTTGTCAGCCGTTCTATTTACAGAATTATTTGATATCAGGGAAGAGATTTTCTATGTGATCATTGCATGGATGTTTTCAGCCAATCCTGTTGTAACTTCAATTTTTGCCTATATGTACACTGCAGACGGCTATATGATTGCGCTGTTTTTCTCTGTATTGACCGCTTACCTTTGTTTTCGTAAGAAAGGAATAGCAGGTATTCTGCTGGCGTCACTAAGTCTTGCTGTCTCTACCGGATTTTATCAGGCGTTTCTTTCTGTGACCATTTTGGTTATGCTATTTTATCTCTTCAGAATGCTTTCCGTGAAGGAAACTTCCATGAAGGAAATCGGTCGGATGACAGGCAGATGCCTTGCAACAGGAGTCATTGGTCTGATTGTTTATGGGATTGTCCTGACGATTGCCAGAAAGATTGGGGATTATACTGTGACCAACTATATGGGAATGGATCAGGTAGGCGGTTTCCATGTTGCAGATCTTCTGCAGGCTTTTGTGGACTGCTATGTGGATTTTGCAAGATTTTATCTGGTCCGCTTTGAATGGAACTGTTATAATGTTATGAACATCATGATGTTTCTTCTGACAGCGGTAGTATGGCTTGTTCTGGTGACAAAGCGTAAATTATGGAAAACTCCGGCCCGCGTGGTTCTTATGGCGTGTCTGTTCCCGTTACTTCCTGTTGTCTGTCATATTTTTGAGTTTGCATCTCCCGACGTTTCCTATACATCCACGTCTATGGAATACAGTCTGATTCTGGTATATCTTTTACTGATCATTATGTGGACAGACTTAAAGGAGATGAAAGGAAATATCCTGCGTATTCTTACGGTGGTACTGCTTTTATGTATCAGTTTCCACTTTACGGTGATTGCCAACAGAGCGTACTATAATATGGAAAATGCCAATACGAAAGTAGAAATGCTTTTAAATCGTCTGGAAATGCGCATGGAAATGACAGAGGGTTATAGAGAGAATATGCCACTGGCTATCTATGGCTCCTGCTATCAGATTCCCGAGTATGTTCCGGCTGCACCGATGATGTCCGGTGTGGTTTCCAATATATTTATTTCCCAGGATTCAGAATATGTCAGCATGTTGAATCATTATCTATCAACTGCCTATGGAACAGCAGGAATGGAACAGAAGAAACAGATTGTAGCAACAGAGGAATTTGCAGAGATGGAGCCGTGGCCGGCTGAAAATTCTGTAAGAGTGATTGACGGGGTTATGGTTCTGTATCTGTCCGATACAGACATGAAAAAATATTTGCCGTAAATACAAAATGAGAAAGCTGGTAGTAGGATAAATGAATATCATGGAACTTATGATTTTGATTCTTTTGATGATTGTCATAATTGGTGTAGCCAATGAGCGGATCTTTCATATGCAGGGAGATATTGCATTGATCTTATTTTCGCTGATTATCTGCGGAGGGATTTATGCCCTTAGTAATCTGCCCGGTATGGAGGGAATTGCAGAGAAAATTCATCAGATCGGTGATTTTGGATTTGAACAGTATCTGATTGATACAGTGCTTTGCTTCATGCTGTTTGCAGGGGCAGGCAAGGTGAATATGCATAAGTTCCGACAGAATATTAAGACCATCAGTCTGCTGGCACTGCTTTCAACGGTTATTTCCTCTGTGCTGTACGGACTTTTATTCTTTGGAATAATGCATTTGCTTGGGGTTGATATGGATCTGTTTACCTGTATTCTGCTTGGCTGCATTGTTTCGCCGACGGATCCCATTGCGGCAACCGGAATTTTAAATAAGCTGGGACTTTCTAAAAATGTGACCGTTGTGATTGAGAGTGAATCCCTGTTTAATGATGGTACGGGGGTTGCATTGTTTGTATTTATCGAGAGTTTTGTAACACACAGCGGAGAAAGCAATTTCTTTGTTGTTATGTTAAAGGAAGTCCTTGGTGCATTGGCTGTTGCCCTGATCATCTCCTTTATTATGACCGGGCTGATGAAGCTGACAAGAGATCCGGTGAAGCACATCATGATCAGTGCATTGACGGTTTCCATGGTTTATGCCATCTGTGAGCATTTTGGATTTTCCGGTGTGATTGCTTCGGTAGTCTGCGGAATGTATTTTGCAGCCGTGCGGAGCTCTGTGGAACGGAGGCTGTTGGTAGAAGATATACATAACCGGTATGAAGATTTCTGGGAAGTGGCGGAGAGTATTCTGAATGCAGTATTATTTGTTATGATCGGTCTATCCCTTCTGGATTTACATTTAAGCCCAATGATTCTACTGCTTCTTCCGATTACGTTGGTATTGGCAGTAGCTGCAAGATTTGTCGGAGTATTTTGTTCCGGTATGCTGATTGGAAAGAAAAGGATGCCCGGAAATTACAGTCTGATGGAATTTGTGATTTTAATGACCTGGTGCGCATTGCGGGGCGGACTTTCTCTGGCACTTGCAATGAGTACGAAGGATATTCTTTCACCGGATATTTATTTGATCATTATGAATGTGGTTTATATCACGATCTTCTTTACCGTGATTGTACAGGGACTGACAATTAAGAGTGTTTATTTTGGAATAGAAAAGCATAAGGCACAGCGTTGCCGCAGCAGAAAGGCAGATATCATATCATGAAGATTGTAATTGCAGGAATGGGACTGACCGGAGAACTGCTTGCCAGGCAGGCATGCAGGGAAGGTCATGATGTTATGGTCATTGACTCAGACCAAAAGAAAATCAGTGAGATCACGGACCACTACAGTGTCGGTGGTACTTGCGGAAACTGTTCCGTAAGAGAGGTATTGTTAAAGGCAGGAGCAAATACGGCAGATATTGTGGTGGCAGCGTCGCCTTCTGATGAAGTCAATCTGTTGTGCTGCCGGACAGCGAAAAAAATAGGTGCTGTCTATACGGCAGTTGTTCTTAGAAGCCCGGCCTTTTTTACGGATCAGAAGTTTTTAAGGGAAGAATATGCAATAGACTGCATTGTGAATCCAAAGTATGAGTCGGCCGGATCTATCGAAAGACAGCTTGGACTTCCTACGGATGAAAAAGCATACGGATTTATTGAAAATAAAGCAGCAGTTTTAAGTGTCCATGTAGATCAGGGGGGACCTTTGGATGGCATGGAGCTGAAGGCAATCAAGGGATTTCTTGGAGAGCAGATTTTGTTGGGAACGGTCCGCAGAAAAGATACCTTATATGTTCCTGACGGTAAGTTTGTACTGCATGCGGAAGATGAGGTTGGTATTATTGCACCCAATGAACAGGTGCTTGATATCGCACTAAAGCTTGGTCATGTGAGAAAGCCTGTAAAAAATGTACTGATTATCGGATGTGGTACCATAGGGGACTATCTGGTAAAAAGACTGTTAAAGAGAAAAAAGCACATTAAAATTCTGGATAATGATCTGGATCGTTGTGAAGCATTGCGCACAGAGCTTCCGCCGGAGGTGGATGTCTGTTATGCAGACCAGATTAATTCAGAAGTGCTTTTGGAGGAAGGCATTAAGAATACGGATACCTGTATCCTGTTGACCGGTTCCGATGAGACGAATCTGATTCTTTCCATGTTTGCATGGTCATGCGGAGTCAGCTCTATCATCACAAAGATCAATACACCTTCCTATGAGAGCGTTTTAAACAAGGTAAATATCAATATCACCGTAACACCGGCGGCGGTTGCCTGCGACAGACTGATGACCTTTATCAGAAATGTGGAGACCTATAATGATGAGGAAAATGATATTTACAGTATGTTTTCTCTGGCAGGGGGACTTGGTAAAGCCATGGGCTTTATTGCGGACAAAGATCTGAAATGTATTAATGTACCGTTTTGTTCACCGGAGTTTCATCTGAAAAAGGATGTCCTGGTGGCTGCTATCATCAGGGGACAGGAGTTGATGATTCCAAACGGAAACAGTGCAATCCATCCGGGAGACAGGGTAATTGTTATTGTCAAGACCGATCAGGTATTTTGTACCCTGAATGATATATTTGCGGATAAATAGTACGAAGGCATTGTTGGAAAGGGTATCTCATGATAACTATCAGTTTGTGTATGATTGTAAAAAATGAAGAAGCAGTTCTTTCGAGATGTCTGGATTCCATTGCAGATCTGATGGATGAGATTATTATCGTGGATACCGGCTCAGAGGATCGGACAAAGGAGATTGCACGGCGTTATACAGACCGGGTTTATGATTTTGCATGGACAGGAAGCTTTGCGGATGCCAGAAATTATTCTTTCTCCAAGGCGTCAAAAGAGTATATCTATTGTGCGGATGCGGATGAAGAACTGGATCAGGAGAACCGGGAGAAGTTTCGTATCCTGAAAGAAGCGTTGCTTCCGGAGATTGATGTGGTGCAGATGTATTATGCCAACCAGCTTTCGTATAATACCATCTATAATTATGATAAGGAGCTGCGTCCTAAGCTCTATAAGAGAATCCGGCAATGCGTCTGGGAGAATGCCATTCACGAAGCAGTTCGTCTGGAACCGGTGATCTATGACAGTGAGATAGAAATATTACATAAACCGGAAAGCAATCATAAAGCACGGGATCTGAAAGCATTTGAGCGGCTGTATGAAGAAGGCGTCATTTTAGATAAGCGTCTGCATGAAATATATGCCAAAGAATTGATGATTGCCGGAGAAAAGGAAGATTTTGTAAGGGCATATCCAATGTTTCAGGCATCTTTATCGGATGGCAGCAGAAGCGTGGATGAGATTATGGAAGCCTGCTGTATCTGTGCCAATACCTGTCTTTTGATAGGGGATGGACTGCATTTCTTCCAATATACCACCAAAGCTATGGCAATGAATGGATGCAGTGAGATCTGTTGTCTGTTAGGAGAATATTATCGCCAAAGTGGTGAACCGGAGGAAGCAGCAGTCTGGTATTACAATGCTGCTTTTGAGACGGAAAGTATCCTTAGTCTGTGTCATCATAAGGAGCTGCCACTGCAGGCGCTGGTTGAGATTTACCGGGAGCTTGGCAATGAGGAACAGGCAATGTACTATCGGGGATTGTTATAGCCAATGAAAAAGGAATATATGGAAAACTCTGAACAAAAAAAGAAATGGGGACTTAGTGGGAATATCCTGAAAGTAATTGCATTAGTCACCATGACAATTGATCATGTGGGCCTGCTTTTAATGGATAACTTTCAACCATTCCGTATGATTGGAAGACTGGCATTTCCGCTGTTTGCCTATATGATTGCGGAAGGATGCAGATATACAAAGAGCAAACGAAACTATTTCTTAAGAATTTTTGGACTGGGCTTTTTGTGCCAGGTGGTATATTATCTGACAGAGCATAGTCTGTATCAGGGAATTCTTATGACCTTTTCTGTTTCTGTCCTGCTTTCTTATGCTGTACTATGGGCGAAGAAACAGAGGAAACAGGAAGAAAATGGCAGAGGAAATGTGGCGGCGTGGATTCTGCCAATTGGATTGATCTTTTTGACGGCAGTTTTATGCGGTTCTATTCCGCTTTTGCCTGACAAATGGCAGGTGCAGTTTGATTACGGATTCTGGGGGATTCTTCTTCCTGTCTTTGTTGTTGTTGGAAGAACAAAAACAGAGCGGATCATACTTGCTCTGGCAGGAATGATTCCGGTTGCAGTTTCCCTGGGAGGGAACCAGTGGATGTCCCTGGCAGCAGTGGCTTTGCTGATCTGTTATAATGAGCAGAAGGGAAGTAGAAATATGAAATACCTGTTTTATATCTATTATCCCCTGCATATGGCAGTGATCTATGGACTGACGTATTTGATTCATTAGATAAAAGAGGAGTGACAGTATGAAAGAATTTTTATACAGGCTTGTGGAATGGATTGCAGAATTCCATAACTATCTGTTAAAATTAAACGATGCGTATGAGTATCATTTTACGGATAAGGAACTTCATTTTCTTGTGATCGGATGCATCGGCATGATGATTCTTCTTGTGGCATATCCGGTATTCAGAATACTGGCAAAACATAAGATGTATCTGACCATAACAGGAATTTATACCTTTACGGTTGTTGTTGTCTTGACCTTTGCAATTGAGATCGGACAGAAGATCAGTAAGACCGGAACCATGGAATTTGCTGATATTATGTCAGGTGTCATAGGATTTCTGATGATGTTTGCTATAGTAGCAGTCATCAAGGGGATTTATCATATCATCAGGTACTTTGCGATAAGGGCAAAACAGAAAAAAACAAAAGAATCCTTTGAAGAATCTTAGGGAATCATAACAAGGAGTAATTTACTAAATGGAAAAAAACAGGGAACAAAGAGAAAAGATTGTAATTGTCCTATTCTGTATTCTCATTAATATTGTGGGAAAGAATATTGCAGAAATGTGTTATCTTCCACTCTGGCTGGATGTGATCGGAACAGGAGTGGCTGCTTATTATGCAGGACCGGTTGGGGCAGTGATTACAGGTATTATAAATAATTTTGCTTTTGGAATGATCGATCCGACTGCAATTGCATATGTGCTGGTAAGTATTGCCATTGGACTTTTTATTGTTTTCCTTGAGAAAAAAGGTTATATGGAGACATTAACGAAGGCTTTGGTTTCCGGTGTTTTAGTAGGAGTTTTTTCAAGTATTTTATCTTCCGTAATCAATATTTTTGTCTTTGGCGGAACAAGTGGGAATGTCTGGGGGGATACCATATACGATATGCTTATCTGGAATGGTGTCTCTTCTTATTTTGCCGCTTTCTGTGGCGAGGCAATGATTGATATTCCGGATAAACTGATTAGTCTTGTAGCAGCATTTGGAGTAATTTGTCTAATCCGACGCAGCCGGAGTAAAAATAATGGATTGATTGGAAGAAAATTCATTATAGGCTGTATGGCTGTTTTGACCTCCCTGGTATTACTCCTTGTCGTGGCAGATGTGTTTTGGCAACAGCAGCAGTCTGATGAGAATGTGCAGATTGTGGAGCAGTCTTATTATAATGAATACAGGGACGAGGCTTCTATCGTATGGGATGACCAGACCGGTGGCGAAAATATTTTTGCGGGTAATTATGTAGAGCAGATCTATAGTGGAAATAACGGCATGTTTTCATCCGAAGTGAATGCGATTGCCGAGACGGCAGATGGCTATATCTGGTTTGGAAGTTATGCCGGACTTACCAGGTATGATGGTAAGACATTTGAATACGTCAGGGAGAGTGGTCTTGCCAGTGTAACGGTACTGATGACTGATACAAAGGACCGCTTATGGATTGGAACCAATGATGGCGGTCTGGCAAGATATGACAATGGAACCTACACTTTTTTCACCAAGGCAGACGGAATGCCGGCAAGTGCCATACGTTCTCTGGTAGAAATGCCGGATGGCACGATGTATGTAGGAACAACTGACCATATGTGCAAGATCACAACTACAG
>SAMEA3663038__coassemble_500_pt1 | contig 12614 bp, 11 predicted proteins | sample SAMEA3663038__metabat2_low_PE_030 | metagenome-assembled genome bin SAMEA3663038 (sample SAMEA3663038) | pig gut metagenome | biome: pig gut; feature: pig-associated habitat; material: faeces | place: France | collected 2012 | reverse complement strand
CCTTTCATCATATAATTCTATAAATAATTTTGCAAAAGAAAAAGACAATGAACTGTAATGATTCATTGTCTCAAGCTTTCAATTGATTGATAGAATTATATCATCAAGGCAAATTATACACGGCTTAAATATTCACCGGTTCTGGTATCAATCTTAATTACTTCACCCTGATCTACAAACAGCGGAACCATAACCTGTGCACCTGTTTCAACAATTGCAGGCTTTGTTGCACCTGTTGCGGTATCTCCCTTGAAGCCCGGCTCTGTCTCTGTAATCTGAAGTTCAACAAAGAGAGGCGGCTCAATAGCAAATACGTTACCGTTGTGGGAACATACCTTTACCATCTCATTTTCCTTAACGAACTTAAGTGCATCACCAATAGTGTCCTTATTCAATGCGATCTGCTCATAATTCTCTGTATCCATAAAGTTATACAAATCACCATCTGCATACAGATACTGCATTTCTTTTCTATCAATACGTGCCTGGGGGCATTTTTCTGTAGGACGGAAGGTCTTTTCTACGACACCGCCGCTCTTGATATTCTTCAGCTTTGTTCTGACAAATGCTGCGCCCTTTCCTGGTTTTACATGCTGAAACTCGATAATCTGATAAACATTTCCATCAAATTCAATCGTAATTCCATTCCTGAAATCACCTGCAGAAATCATCGTTATATCCTCCTAAAATTGTCACGAAATAATACCCTTATATTTTAAACTATCGGACAGGATTTTTCAACCATTTTTTACAAAATCAGAATAAAATAATGACTTTTTTTGCAAATCAAAGCCTCTCCATTTACACAAAACATCTTTTCATGATCTAAAAAGGGCACATCCTTACGGACGTGCCCCTTACCAACAGTGATTGTATATTTAAACCGACCTGCTGTCTTATTTCAATGTATTAGCCTCATCAACAACCTTCTTCAGTGCTGCAGCAGCATCCTTCGGAAGCTTGTTGTATCCGCCTTCTGCCTTATCCAGATTCTTAACGTACTCAAGTCTGTCGTTCATACGAGCCTTCAGCTGAGCTACGTAATCCTTATCCTTTAAGTTAGGAACAAATCCTTCCCACTCGAAGATCTCGATATCAGAGAACGGTCCCCACTTCTTGAACTTAGCCTTACCTTCAACGATTGCTTCGATAACACCAAGTGTATCCTTCTTCTGAACCTTCTTGCCCATGAAATCACCGGTATTGATGATGTAGCAGTCAACGTTCTTCTTCTCAACAAGATCTTTGAACTTCTTGTAGTCATTTACCAATTCGTATGTTCTGAACGGGTTAGCATACGGTTCAACAACCAATGCGTTAGGATCAATACCCTCTTTTAATCTTTCAGCTGTAGATCTCTTGGTAGCAAGTGTTGCACCCATAACAGATGCAAGAGAAGCACCTTTCAGCTTAACTACAGGAGGAATGGTCGGGTCTTTCATAATCCAGAAGATTGCATTAACCGGAGAGTCAATCTTGTCAACACGGTTCGGAGACCAGAGTTTAGACTTGATTGCACGACCGTTACCGTTTCTGATATCCTCTGTTACGATAACTACATTGCCATTCTCGTCCTTTGTAGCGGATACGTTCTGGCAGGTAAGCAGATACTTGTTGTCCTCGCAGTCACAAGGATAATCTGCTGTCTTATCAAAATATGTAGGCTCAAGTGCTACAGATGCACAGGTATCAGCATTGATGATAAATGCATCATCATGAAGAACCTTGATTGCAGGATACTTGCCACCATGCTTTGCATGTGTAATTGTTGACTTACCTGATCCTGACAGACCAAATACTGCAGCAACATATTTCTTACCGTTAGCAAGTGTGTACTCCTTCTGTCCACCGTGGCAGGAAGCATAACCGTTTCTGTTAGCCAGTGCCCAAGCAAGTGTCAGAGTACCTTTCTTGTGCTCACCAAAGTATCTCATACCAAGAATTGCTGCACAGTTGTTATTTGTATCGAAGTAGCATAAGCAGTTCGGATCACAAACATCTTCCTGACCCGGAGCGCCCTTCCACTGAGGATCGGATAAGATATAGATATCCGGCTCTTTGCCATTGCCGATCATCTTGGAATTCTTATACATCTTTACATATTCATCTGAGCAGTACTGGAAGTTCAGCAACCAGTTGTAAAGGAGGTTCTCTTCTCCTTCCGGAATCAGAAGATGAGCCTTAACCATAAACTCAGGATCAAGTCCGATAAATGCTTCTGCATGATACATTGTCTTCCAACGTGTATCATAAACAGCGTCCATAAGGATCTTGTCAAGCTTTGCATTGTCTGTTCCCGGCTTTCCTGTAATTCTACGTGCCGGAGCGTAACGACCGGTAATGGAACCGTCATTGAATAACAGAACCTTTGCATCCGGCTCAAGACCGAATTCTTCACCTCTGTAAACAGGCATATCTGTTACGATTGTTCCCGGTGAATTCTTAGCGAGTTCATAAGCTTCCTTTAATGTGTTGATCTTAACGACATTGTTTGCATAGAAAGGTGCCTCGATAATCGCACGTGTGTTAGTTACAGGTGTTCCTACCTTCGGGAAACCAACCTTGTTAGGTCCAATGTCTTTTCTGGCATAGTTTGCTTTTGTTGCCATCTTACTTCCTCCTTGTATATTATTTAAATGTTTCGCTTTATTAAATGCTACACACCTTGAATATTATAACAAATGCCTTAAAAAATGTAAACAGGTTTTGTTTGATTTCTTAACCATTCCTTTTCTTCATCACTCATGTATTCCGCCAATGATTCATAGACAAGCCGGTGATAGCTGTTCAAGCGTTCCACATCCCCCGGCTCCATCAAAGAGGGATCTATCCCCTCAAGATCTATGGGAACCAGCGTCAAAGGAACAAAGCCCATAAACTGTCCATCCTCATTACAGCCACGTTTTTCACACAAAAGAATATTTTCTGTCCTGATCCCATGGCTTCCTGCAATATACACTCCGGGTTCATCGGATACCAGCATTCCCTCCTCAAGAACCGCCTCCCGTGACAGATTTCTGGATTTCCAGCTGATATTCTGTGGTCCTTCATGCACACTCAGCATATAACCGACCCCATGCCCGGTGCCGCATTTATAATCCATCTCCTGCTGCCATATCGGTCCCCTTGCAAGGATATCCAGATTCCGTCCCGTACAGCCATGTAAAAATACTGCATTCTGAAGCCGGAGCATTCCCATTGCCGCCAGCGTAAAATGTCGTTTCATTTCCTCTGTAATATCACCCATGATAATACTTCTGGTTACATCAGTCGTACCACCATCATACTGTCCGCCGGAATCAACCAGATAGATTCCCTCCGGTCTGATAACAGCATCTTTTCCGGGTACCGCTTCATAATGCATCATGGCTGCATTGGGTCCGTATGCACTGATTGTCGGGAAAGAAAGATCCGTAAATCCATCTATTTCACGCCGGTATCCGTCTAAGATCTCTGCAGCCTCACACTCCCGAAGGCCGTCATTTTTGTGTTCCTTGATAAAACGGATAAATCTTGTCAAAGCAAGGCTGTCAGCCAGATATACCTTTTTTAGATTTTCTATCTCTACAGGATTCTTAACAGCCTTCCTCTTTTCTGTGGGACTTTGCACTCCAAGAAGTTCTGCTTCCTCACTGATCATACGGCAGACCGAATAACTGATGACCTCCGGATCTGCCATAACCTTTCCTTTTCTGTCCAGCCGTTCCTTCAGCTGTCGCAATCTCTGCGGAAGATCTTCTGCAAAATTTTCATAGTGCAGAAGATCTGTTCCGTTTTCTTTAAAATAATCTGACACTTTGTCATCCAAGGCAGCCTCTTTTAAATATAAATACACGTTATCCTTTAAAATCAAGGTATAAGCATAGGCCACAGGATTACATGCGATATCTGCCCCTCTGATATTGAACAGCCACATCTGGTCTTCCAGTTTCGTCAACAGCAGGGCATCTGCCGATTGCTTATCCATTTCACCACGAACACGTTCCAGTTTCTGAAGATAACTTTCTCCTGTTAGTTCTTCTTCCAGCACTCTTACCGGTGCCGCACTGTCTGCCGGTCTTTCCGAAAAAACACAGCCCGCCAGATCGTCAGAATACAGTACCTCTCCACATTTTTCCTGCATCAGCTTATCTAACTTCTTTCCTCTGGCAGCGCTCATACAGAATCCGTAAAATCCAAGCCGCATTCCGTTTGCAATCTGCTCCCGCAGATATTCTTCCACTGTCGGCACACCGATCTGTCCGCTTTTCATCAGTTGTATACCGCTTCCGGCCAGCTCTTTTTCTGCCTGGACAAAATACCTTCCGTCCGTCCAGAGCAGGCACTCCTTTTCTCCCACCAGAAAATCCCCATTGGAGCCTGTAAATCCCGAGAAATATTCCCTCTCCTTATAATAATCATTGATATATTCCGAGCCATGCGGATCATCTGTCGTTATCAAATAATAATGCACTCCGGCGGTCTTCATCATCCCCCTGAGTGCATCAATACGTTCCTTTATCATTTTTTCTTTCAAGCCAGCTCACGCTCCCTACTATCATATTTAAGAAAGATTAACAACCGGTGGCAAAATTGGCTGTTGCCGATGCTCCGACTCTGTCGCAGCCCAGTTCCACAAAACGTTCCAGTGCTTCCTTAGTACGGATTCCACCTGCAGCCTTAATCTTTATACCTGCACCAATATTTTCTTTCATCAAAAGAATGTCTTCCTCTGTTGCCCCGGCTGTTCCAAAGCCTGTCGAAGTCTTAATATAATCTGCTCCTGCCGCTGTCACAATGCCGCACATGCGTATCTTTTCTTCCTCTGTCAGATAACAGGTCTCAATAATCACCTTCAGCACCTTACCGGAACATGATTCACGGACTGCCCTGATCTCCTGCTCCACCAGGTCAAATGCACCATTTTTGACATCCCCGATATTGATTACCATATCGATTTCATCTGCACCGTTTTTCACTGCATCCTCTGTTTCAAACACTTTTACGGCAGTGGTGGAATACCCCAAAGGAAAGCCGATCACCGTACAGATCTTAAGTTCTGTACCATAGGTATCCTTAATTCTGGCAATATAAGAAGGCGGCACGCATACACTTGCTGTCTGATAACGGATTGCCTCCTCGCACAGCTTTTCAATGTCCTCCCATGAAGCAAATGCCTTTAACATGGTATGGTCGATTCTGTGGAGCATCTCCTGTATGCTTTCTGTTTTCTTATCTTCTCCCGTCATTGATCCGTCGACTCCTTTTTCCAAATATAATCATCTATTCCCGGTAAAGATGCCAGCTATTTTTGCCACTCTGCTTTACATGATACATGGCCCTCATCAGATTCTGATACAGTGCTTCAAAATCCATACTATCCGGGTACATATAGGCAGCCGCCACAGACGTGGTAAGTGTCTTTTTTCCCTGCCCCGATACTTCTTTAAAAAATGCAGGAATCTTTTCTTCGCAAATCTGTTTCAGCCCTTCCTCCTCTATCCGTAGCGGAAGATATATCAAAAATTCGTCGAAGCTTAACCTTGCCGGCCGGATTTCCCCATATGTATTCTGCTCTTCACACAAATCTTTTATGTAATCGGCAAAATCTTTCAGGATTCTGTTTCCTTCCTCCATACCGCAAGCGTCATTATATATGCCGAAATCATCAAAATTGATCAATATTGCTGTTCCCTCTGACTGTGCAGTCTTCTGCGAGATCTGTGCAGCCACTGCTTTTCTTGTCAGCAATCCTGTTTCAGCATCCTCTCCGGAATTGGATAAAAGAGATTTCTTCATATCTTCCATCTGGAGAACCTTCTCAATCCTTCCAAGCATCGCCTCTGCCCTGAATGGCTTGGTGATATAATCCATTGCGCCCATCTGCAGTCCCCGGATCTCACTTGACTGCTCCGTATCTGCAGTCAGAAAGATAATGGGAATCTTTGCTGTCATGGGATTTAATTTTATCTGCTCCATGGTTTCGTAGCCATCCATCTCCGGCATCATCAGATCTAACAGAATCAGATCCGGAATATTCTTCTTCAGAAACTGTAATGCCTGTTTCCCGGATTTTGCCATAGATAACTGGTAGTAGGGCTGCAATACCTCTGCCGCACTTTTTAAATTTGTTGTGACATCATCTACCATTAATATGTGTTTCATATTCCTAAGAATCCTTTGACCATCGCCTGCATTTCCTCTTTTTCGCATACCGTATCATGAAGCACCGGCGCCTGTCTGATATCTTCAATTGCATTAGGTACTTCTACCTTGGAAAGTCTGCATAATTCATCAATCAGTGCAAAATCATCCATTGATTCATAAGTCGGATCAATCGCTGTCATGACACTTCTTAAGAACTTATATGGACTTGCCGTGGAAGCAATCACGCTGACTGTTTCATCCTTTGTTGCTGCCTTGTAATCATCATATACTGCAGAAGCAACAGCGGTATGGGTATCAATAATATATCCTGTCTTCTCATACAGCTCATGAATCTTCTTAGCCGTATTCTCCTGTGTTGTATATCCGCCATAAAAGTCAACCAACTTTTCTTTCATTTCCGGCGTAATCTCATAAACACCTGTCTCAGAAAGACGCTTCATCAGTTCTGCATTTTTCTTATCATCGCATCCTGCAATCTGGTAAATCAGGCGCTCTAAATTACTTGAAATCAGAATATCCATGGAAGGGGAGCTTGTCAGGATAAACTCCCTGTTTCTGTCATACACACCATTGCCGAAGAAATCATATAATACCTTATTCTCATTGGATGCACAAATCAGTTTCGCAATGGGCAGTCCTAAATTCTTTGCATAGAATGCAGCAAGGATGTTACCAAAATTACCGGTAGGAACTACCACATTGATCTTCTCACCATCCTGAATTTTCCCATTCTTTAACAGATTTACATATGCATAAACATAATATACAATCTGCGGAACTAAACGTCCGATGTTAATCGAATTGGCAGAAGAGAATACATAGCCCTTGGACTTAAGCTCTGCCTTTAGTTCCTCATCGGAAAACATCTTCTTAACACCGGTCTGTGCATCATCAAAATTTCCGTGGATTCCAATAACTTTTACGTTTTTACCACGCTGTGTCACCATCTGTTTTTCCTGAACGGCACTGACACCATTTTTCGGATAAAATACAACGATTTTGGTGCCTTCCACATCTGCAAATCCGGCCAGGGCAGCTTTTCCCGTATCACCACTGGTAGCTGTCAGAATGACGATTTCTTCCTTCAGTTGATTCTTCTTTGCTGCTGTCGTCATCAGATACGGCAGAATGGATAAAGCCATATCCTTAAATGCAATGGTTGCACCATGAAAAAGTTCCAGATAATAAGCTCCGTCTGCATATACCAAAGGAGCAATTTCTTCCGTATCAAATTTGGAATCATAGGCACTGTTAATACAATACATCAGTTCTTCCTTTGTATAGTCTGTCAGAAACAGCTTCATAATCTCATAGGCAATTGCCTTGTAATCCATTGTGATCATATCCCTGATTGCAAGATCAAGTTTCGGAAGCTGATTCGGAACAAATAATCCTCCGTCATTGGCCAGTCCCTGTAAGACAGCCTGAGATGCTGTTACCTTTTCCCCTGCATTTCTTGTACTGCTATACATCAAATCCATTGTATTGTCTCCCATCCTTTTCTAATGTGTATATTCCATTCTAATACGGTACTCCGTCTTAGTCACGCCACGTATTATATCACAAACGGCTTATCCATGCAATCTGCATTCCAAACAATCATTCATCGGAAGAATTCATGCCCTCCATGCTTTTCAACACAGGTAAGGTGATCATCAAACCATGACATTTTATCCGGGCTTGCGTATTGTCTGGATGCAAAATACAATGCCCCTCCGGATGCGTCCTCCTCCCGCAGAGCACAAAGAACGGCCTCCCTGGTTTCCTCTGTAATCTCCACATCATAGTATCGTCCGTTTCTGACAGGAGAAAACTGATATACCCCATTACTATACTGAAAAACGACCTCCTCGACATCATCCGGAAAATGTGGACTAAGAACCCGATTGATAATCACATCTGCCACCAGAATCTTTCCCATTCTGTCCTCTCCTCCGGCCTCTGCCTGTACAATTCTGCATAAAACCTCCATTTCCCTCTCATCCAGTTCAATCCGGTAGTTCTGATCCATCAGGGAGCATTGGATGGTTCTCTCATTGCCCGTAATTTCTTCCAGATTACGTACGTATCCCCGGTTCACCAATGGTTCCGAAGCAGTCTCTACCCCCGTGAAAATCATCCTACCACCGGGCATTTCCTGAATATTTTCCAAAAGTTCTGCAATCAGAACGAGAACCGTTATCATACCGCACAATACCATAATGTAACAGGAATATTTTTTATGCAATTACATGTCCTCCAAAAAATCTTTCCTAATATTTTATTCAGACATAGACAGAAATATGCATAAGGTTTGCCAGAAGGGCTCTTGTTTGCTATAATTGTCACATGACAGCGAAAAATCTCCCGGGTGTATATCCCGCCAAAAGAAAAGATCATACTGTTTATTACCGTTCCTCCGTCACATTTCATAACAAGCATATCAGTCTTGGCAGCTATACCACAGAGCAGGCAGCCCACAAGGCATATAAGGAGGCACTTTCTATTCTAGGCAGTAAAGAAATCACGATTGAGCAGTATTCTTCCACCTGTATCCTCCCCTTTGAAAAGCGGGTGAGTCTGATCAATTTCCGGGACAACGGTCTTTATATCTCCAACCCAATCTATATCCGGCCCAAAATGTTTTATTACTATCTTTCGCCAAATGAAATCATGAAATTTGATGTTGATGATCTTTTCTACTACTCCTCACACAAGATCATGAAACGCGGAAATCACCTTTTTGTGGCTGATTACGGTATTCAGGTGAACATTGCAAGCCGTTACAATATCAAACAATATGCCGTAGAAGGCCGCGATTACCGCTTTAAAAACGGAGACCCCTTGGATTTCCGCTATTCCAATATCGAAATTCTGAATTCCTATCATGGGGTCAGACAATATAAAAAAGACGGCAGACTTTTCTATCGTGCCGTCATCCATGTGAATGGTAATCATATCATTGGGACCTATTCCTCAGAAACGGAGGCTGCAATTGCCTATAATAAGGCGGTAGATCTTTTGAAAAAGAATGGTATACAAAAAAAATATGCCATCAATTTTATTGACAGCATAACTTCGGCAGAATACGCACAAATATACAATCAGTTAAAAATATCACCAAGATTTTTATCCCGGTTTTCAGCTACCTGAAACATCATGTAAGGCACTTGGATTACGATGCTGGGATAAAAGCCCGTCATTTTATCATGGGTTACTGCCTTACATAGTTTTCATATCCCCTGGAAAAGGAATTCCGATCCTCGGAAAGATGATAATCGATCATCAATCCCCAGGACGGCGAATCCAGAATGGTAAGTACCTCTCCATCATAACTCTCACTCACATAAATATCATCTACAGAATGGTACTCACTATCATATTCCCCATCGTCCGTAAGTCTGCGGATTTCCATACTGCGATGGCCGTCTTCGTAATAAAATCTTACATATGCACCCGGATCCTCATCAGATACCCACATGCCTTCAAACTCTGCAAAGGTCTCTTCTATCTTCCTCTGAGCTTCCTCGATGCTCTCTCTTTGTGCATCCAGTTCTTCCTGAGTGTAATAAAGGGTTGCATCACCCTCGCATTCCAGCCAGCCGGCATCATCTGCAAAACAAAGGCTAAAAATGGCATACTGGTCACTATCCAGATAGCGGATATAATATTGCATATAACTATCTGCGAAAAAGATGCCGCTGATCTTTTCTGCCTCTTCGCCTTTGATGATCAATTTTTCATTGCGATAGTCATACTCCCACGCACAATCTATGAGATCAAAATTCTCATCATAGCACATAATATAATCAGGCATAAACGCCCCCGACATATAGATCTTTAAACGATTCTCGTCATACACTGCTTTTTCAATCGAAACACTGTCTATCACATCTGCATCATCATAGACATATTCCGTTTCTTCAGATTCCTCTGCATTTTCTCCCGGGATCTCACCAACAAGTCCACAACCGGTTAAAAGCCCGACCGCTAAAAATAATACTGATAGATGATTTTTCATGGTTTCTCCTTACTGAAAACGATCTCTGTTCTTAAAAATCAGAACCCCGATACCTATCATAACAGCATCTATGCCTACCAACACAAACAGCCATACTACACTGGCATTATTTGATACCTCTGAAACAGTTCTGACATCTTCTCCATTGGTATATACCTCAACGGTTCCGCCCTCCTTATAAAGCATACTGTCGAAGGTATCGACAGCCTCCTCTGCATCACTTCTTGAACGGTAGCTGGAAACACAGATGCTCTGATCTTTCAATGTTTCATGGCACATCTTCCCTTGATATTCAAAGCCAATCTCAATGGTCTGATATATGGAAAGCCGATAACTCCTTGATGATGTGGATGAATTTGACTTTGATGATTCAAAAATATCATAAGTCATATCGTGTGCCTTTTCAATGGTAGCTGTTACGATCTCATATTGCTGGAATTTTCTGGATTCTACAAAACCTGATATTACATTAATATTTACGATCAATAAAATCACGCCAAATATTCCGAGGATTGCGTATACCATTTTTTTGTTTCCCTGTAACATCTTTTTTCCTCCTTTTATCCTTTGTCTATTGCTTATCAGACGACACTTTAAATTTCTAATCTCTATTATAGCAGTTGATTATTTCATAGAAAGACCTTTTTTCCTACCATGTATTGTATTTGTGACCTACTTTCCCACATTAACTACCAAAAATGTATCTGTAATCATATCTTACATGGTCACCGGAAGAACCAGAAAAATCTTCCTCCGTAAGGATTCCGCTTAGAAAGCAGTCCTGCTGATAAGGCATGCAGAATCAGAAAACACCCGCCTAAAGCAAGAAACAATTTATCTACCGCCGTCAATACCACAACCGTTTCCTCATTAAATCCCAGATTCACATTCTTGTTACCCATTACCAGATAATTACCTTCACACCAGATCTGCTCCTCACCATCAATGGGAGAATCCAGTTCAATCTCCAGTACTGTATAGTTCTTCCTATGACGCAGATTTCCATAAGCCGCTGTAGCCGGATTACTCCGAAAGTGAGAATCATATCCTGATGTCTGCTCTATGCTCTGCCGGCTGGTCTGATAGATTATCCTTCCGGTGGTGTGATTCTCCATTGTAAGATACTGCACTGTATGAAGCATACCAATTACTGCCATAAGAACAGCTATCAAAAGAGAGAATATTTCCAAGGTCCACAAACCACTGACTATCTTAGACTTAGAATATGCTTCTTCCTCAGATGACCAGGATTTATTTTTCTGATCCCTTACGATTGCGGGAATCAGAATAAGCACCGCAAGACCGGATACCAGACAAATTCCCAGCCATAACATAGCACTTTCTCTGGTTCCCACAACCAGATCTGCATTTACACCAGGCTCTGTTGACTGCGTAACAAAGGTAATCTCTCCTGCAACAAGAACCTCCTGATCCTTCTGCAGATGAGAACGATTTCCTGAATAATAGTAATAAAATACCTGTTTATTTCCATTTTCATCATAAATCTTCAATGTGTCATATCCATTTTCTCCATCCCGGTCTGCATAGGATACTACAGCACTGACTGTCCAATCCGGAATGAGAAGCACTGTCCGGGGAATCCCATTCCATGCACTGATCAGAAACAATACAAGGCAGATTGCTGCCAGAATCTTCCTTCTGAAATTTTTGTGATAAAGATTTTTTCCATCCGGCATTTTCTTTTCCCTTTCTCCTACTCTTTGATTGGTGCAACATTCTGCTGGGCTCTAACAACTCTGACATTCTCTGATAACATCATACCAGCCAGATTTCTTTGGCGATCTCTAAAAGTTCCTTGTCAATCTTTCCCGCTTCACTTCACTGCCAAATTCTACATCGGGATGGTAATAGCAAAACTCACCGGTCCGGAAATCTCCTGTGAAACAATACCGTCTGCAGTGATCAATTTAACCAGGCATGGCTTCTTACCGGTGTATGTAATATGGCATTGACCATCCTTACATTCCACGCCAAGCTTTCCTTCCAGCTCTCTCTTCATGCTATAAACACTGCAAGAGGTCATTCCTGCAGCTGCCTGTTGCACACCTTTCACATTTCTTTCATGGAAATCCACCCCATTGATGTAATAGGTCGCATGATCTGCATAATCATATTCGCAATCCGTATCACAGCTGCCCATGGCAATGATCTGTCCGGGTCTGATCATCAATGGAATACTCAGATAATCATAAGGTTCCTGATACCAGCTGCCGCCTTCCCGGATTGTAACTCTACCGTCGATGGCATCCAGGAGACTTACCCACTTTGTTCCTGCCGCATCCTTCGGAAGATAGTATTCCGCTATCCCCTTATCATTAAAAATCGGTGCCACCAGCAGAGATTGACCTAACATATACTGCTTATCCAGATAAGCACAGGTCCGGTCCTTTTCAAATTCCAGAACCATGCTCCGAAGCATCGGGCAGCCTGTTCTTGCGGTCTCAAT
>SAMEA3663038__coassemble_412_pt1 | contig 14147 bp, 7 predicted proteins | sample SAMEA3663038__metabat2_low_PE_030 | metagenome-assembled genome bin SAMEA3663038 (sample SAMEA3663038) | pig gut metagenome | biome: pig gut; feature: pig-associated habitat; material: faeces | place: France | collected 2012 | reverse complement strand
ATGCGGCAGCAACCTTCACTGCAGTGGTCCCTACGTATTGACCAATCAGATCCGCCCTGGTTACTTCAATAAAATTAGCATTGGAAACGCCGTAATCCGCCATAATTTCAGCAAGCAGCTTGGCACAGGTCGTCTTCCCTGTTCCGGGATTTCCAAAGAAAATCATATTCCCATGAATTTCTTTCAGTTTTACGTTTCTCCGGGATTCCAGTAACAATGCTGTATGTTCTTCCACCATCTGTTTTACTTCCCGAAGTCCCGGCATTTTCTCCAGTCGGGCCAATGCAGATTCTTCTGTTTTTTCATTGACGAAAAAATCCTCTGCCGATAATGTTGGGCTGTTCTTACCGAAACGATTTTTGTTATGAACTGCTTTTCTGATGATCCAATCCATATCTTCCTCGGTAAAAGAATTCCCGCGAAGCTTCATAATACGATTCACAACTTCTTCCCCGGAAAGCCCCTCTTTTAGGGTATATTCGGTACAGGAAAGCAATTGTTCAAAAATGCCATAATAATAGGTTTTCGGCACAGTCTTTAAATGAACCAATGCAAAATCATGCTCCATACGAAGCTTTGTCACCCACTGTTTTGAAATCATCTCGGGTGTGATCCAAATATATTTTTTGGATCTTTGATCTGCTAGAATCGCATTTACTCTATCCTCAAAATTTTTTGTATCCTCAGTCATCCCCTCATAGAGAATGGCATCTGCTGTCATTTCCTCTAACACCTGCAGATATATATTGATCGGTACCGGATTACTTGAATCATGGGAAGTAAATTTGATTACTTTCAGTTCCTCTTCTGTACCGAAAACACGGTCCATTCCGGTTACTTCATCCTCAAAAATACCGTAGGGATCATCCTTTTCTTTCTTATTATACAACAGACAACTACACTCCGCCATCATATCTTCCTCATTATCCAGCAGATATTTGGCTGCTTTCACCGCAACCGGTTCCGAATCCGATGCAATAATTACTCGTTTCAGAGAGGTGTTACATCGTTTTATTTCTTCTTCAAGATTTTGAAGATACGGAATATCCTTTACCCCATTTTCCCGGATCTGTCGCATGCTCCTGCCGATGGTTTGAACCTCAAAACTTACCATCGGACCTGCCTGTGCAATTCTCTTTATTCCCGGATATAATTCTTCATTTAATAATCTGTCCATGGCTTTCCTCCTGCTTTTTCATTTTGTCCTTTCGGAAATTCTTTGCAGCCTTTGATTACATTGCCGCTTTTCCGTAATAATATTTCTGTGCAAGTGCAATGTATTCTTTTGACTCGTGTTGATTCAGAATTCTAATTAATTCTTTTTCTTCATTAATTCTGGTAAAGACTCTTTCCAGGCAGGAATCATCTCCCAGCTTTACAAATACCTTAATGACATTGCTGATATAATCTCTTCCGATATTGGGTGCAATCTCCTTCTCTTTTACCTTACCGCATATCAGCTTCACCAGTGTTTCAAGAATATCCAGTCGGATATTAAGCTTCATATCTCCCATTAACTCCGCATAATGTTCCAAATGGATACCGTGAAGTATATTTTGATAATCCTCTACATCAAATCTTACGCTTCTCTGCATCCAATAAAATTTATGAAATTCTTTACTTACCTTTTGCGATTTCAGGAATTGACGAATCATTTTCTCATCCGGTTCCTGCCCTAATCGGCGTAACATTTTCAAGGTAATATCCAAATTTTCCCACCCTCTGGAGGTAACCAGATTTTCTTCTTTACCACTGGTACAAAGATAGATACTCTCAGGGGAAAGTTTTAAGAACTCCTGTATCTCCGGTTCAAAATTGTTTTTCTTTGCATACGCATAAAAATCTTCACAGGCAAATTCAATGGGTAGTTTTCTTAACCGGTCCATAATTGCAGCATCAAATTTCCGGGCACTGTGATTATAGCTTTCGGGATTACCACAAAGAATGATGACCCACCCCTCCGGAAGTGTATACATTCCTATATTTTTGGTTTGAAGAAAGGAAAGCATGACCGGCATAATGGTATCCGACATACAATTGAACTCATCCAATAACAAAATTCCCTCTTTTTCGCCCGCCTGATAATGTTCCAGCACCTTTGCCAGTATCTCCGACATGGTATATTCGGTGTATTTCGTTTCCTTCATTTCCCGGATGACCGGTAATCCCAGAACAGTATTTCTGGAATGATGTGTAATACTGAAACTTACAAAACCGATCTGCAGGTCACTCGCTACTTCCGAAACAATCTGTGTCTTTCCGATTCCGGGACAACCTTCCAGATAAAAAGGAAGACGATGAATCTCCTTCATGTAATAGTTTCCGGATTCATCCTTGGCAAGATAGCCCTTGATTCCTGTCTTAATTGCTTCTTTCGCTTCACTGATACTGTAATTTTCCATGTTTCTTTCCTCCTAACCGATATTATCATTTTGTTTTTCGATATATACTTTTTTGATCCAATCCGGAATGCAATCACCACCCTGACCTTCCACATACGGCAAGATAAAAAAGGTTGGATATTCCACTACTTCTTGCGGAAAGCTTCCTTCTCCGTCGGACAGATACAAAAGACAATCGACCGTCTTACCTTGTTCTACCAGATTTGTATTAATCCAGCGAAATACCGGAATAAACGAAGTTCCTCCAAAACCATACATCCTCATACTATGGTTTATTTCCATCAATTCCTCTACTCTGCTAAATTCACAAATATTCTTGATACTGCAATCACATTGCATGAGATAGATATTTTCAAAAGTAAAGTTCTTACTGATTTCTCTAAAAATACTGATCACCTGTGCTAAAAAGGAACTTGTATATTCTGCGCAGGAACCGCTGGTATCAATCGCTATGACCATATTGCTCAGCTTTACTTCTTCGATTTCTTCCAACGGTTCTACCAATGGAACATCCCCGTACATTTCCAATCCGTACTGATAAAGCATAGGATCCATATAATCCGGACATTCCTTCGAACTGCATCGATTGACCAAAAACTCCCGAAAAACATCCGCAAAGCTATATTCCTTATTCACTGCCGTTACAAAGTTGTCGCTATCTGCTGTTTCCGTCCCATACCCTGCGACCTTCTTTTTATGATTTGATATCAAAGCATGAACAATATCAGCTTTATCTCCGTGTTCCCCCTGCATATCCAGAAGATATTCTCTTGCTTTTTCCCACTGATCCGCTACTTTCTTTGCTTCCTCTGCATTTTCGTCCGCATCGTCTCCCGGTCCACACTGCAATCCATTCCCGGTATCCGCAGATGCATTTTTTTTCCATCTGTTCCACCAGTATTCATGGGGATCCACTACCCGTTTTCTTCCTATCGCAAGTATCCTTTTTGCCAAAGCATTGTCCTGTAAGGCTTTATAATATAGGCTCATCCCCATCGTCTGATATCCCTCAGGTTTCTTACAAGCCCACTGATTTTCATAGCCCAACCCATCCATTATCTGTTCTACTGCAAGATCCATAACCCGCCATGCCGGCTTCTTTCTTACATAAGAAGTATCCTGAAAATGACCTAAATAACCGTGGATTATCAAATGTATGATGGTATATTCGATTCGGTTTGCTCCATAGTTTTCATACAGGCTTAGTACATGATGTGGATTAAAAAACAAATGTTTTCCATCTGTCGCTATTTCCCTTATTTCTTCTACGGAAACTAATTCAAAAATTTTTACCGCCATGGAAAAATGACTCAAATTTTCTTTGATATTAGCAAACGCCAGATTCATGATCTTATATCCCAAATGCTCATCCCTCGTCATGAATAATCCCTCCAAATTTTTGCATAATAAGCAGTGGACGCATATAAGCACATTTGCTCACGCGACTGGCATGTCTCATAACAGAATCCAGACATTCATCCGGAATAAATCCTTTTGCCAAAAGCTCCGGAAAAGAATCCTTTAACTCTTCCGCATGATTCGATATGATTGTTTTTAATGAATGTTCCAATTTCCGAACATTATTCTCATACGCAGGATATTCAATCCTGCTCACAAATCGCAATATCTGCATAAGACGTTTACCGACCTTATTGGATGTATTATCAATCAATGCATTATTAACAAAACAAGTACCATTCACAAAATCTTCTTCATATACCAAACCAAAGAAAATCATTAAATTGTCTTCCCAAATTGAATTGATGTACAGCGGCATTTTTTTCTTTAACCTTTTTTCTGCCAACTCGTACAATAATTCCTTGAGAAATGAGGTATCATTGCAAATATTTAATGCTTTAAAGACCTCTTCATCAAAGGGTAAAGAATCTAACATTTTCCAAACAAATTCCTGATATTCTTTACATTTCTTCCATAGATTGATATCTGCATCCTCTTTCAACATCACCATTTGAATTTGAGAGAGTATTTTCAAAAGAAATATGTAAAGGTTTCTGAAAGAATTCGGATACTTTAGCATCATTTTTACAATGCTACCAATACACTTCATATCTGCTGACAGATCATACTTCTTATCGAAATTTAATTTTTCCTTCAATCCGGTTACATTGTTGGTTAACAACCGGTTTCGTAGTGTTTCATCCTGAAATACTTTAAGCAAAAAATACAATGTCTCTATATCATGCGCATACAAACTATCCTCATGTGCAAACAATTTTGGATATTTTTTGTAATCTGTAACCAGTAGCTTCTGAACCTCCGGTTTTCTCAAATCCTTCACCTTTTTCAGTGAAAAATTACTAAGCTCCTCTTCTTCCTCTACCATTCTCTGTAATATATGATTTCTTAACTGTTCCGGGATTTTGCATGTATTGGCATAAAGCAAAATCTCTATGGTATTATCTTCCATGAAATCGAAGCCATCCCATGACATATAAGTTAATCTCCAATTAAATTTACCAAGGTTAGATACAGATACGGAAGGAAATAAATCCAAAATATTCTCTGCAATTGCAAACTCTCCTAATACCAACGCAATCATAAACGGACTTCCTTCCAGAAATAGATTATCCCATTTCCCTACCAGGCTATCCTCCGGCAATCTGCTTCTAACACACTTTATTTCATTCGGTGCAAAAAGATGTAATTCTATATCCTTATTAAAATCTTCCTCTATATGATTCGAAAAATGCTCCTTAAAGGAAGAAATTCCTTTTAACTCAATTATCTGTTTATTTTCAAAACCAAATATTGAATCCATTGTATATACCTCACTTTCTTACATTATCTTTTATTTACCCTTAAAACACTGTCCACGATTCCATATGCCACTGCCTCGTCTGCACTCATCCAATAATCCCGGTCCGTATCCGTTTTGACTTCCTCCAAAGGTTTTTTGCAATTGGTTGAAAGCAATTCATTCAGCATTCCTTTCGTTCTTCTGATATGCTCTGCTGCTATCTCAAGCTCTGTCGCCTGCCCCTGCATTCCGCCGGATGGCTGATGAATCATGACCTCGGCGTGTGGCAGAATCACTCTTTTTCCCTTTGCTCCGCCGGATAAAATAACGGCGCCCATACTGGCTGCATGTCCCACACATACCGTAGCTACATCTGCCCTGATATACTGCATGGTGTCATAGATTGCCATACCCGCTGTGACCGATCCTCCGGGACTATTGATATATAACTGAATATCCTCCGTCGAATCTGCAGATAAGTAAAGAAGCTGTGCTATGATGGAGGCTGCCATCTCATCATTTACCTCACCTACCATATGAATCACCCTGTCTTCCAGATTCTTAGAAAAAATATCATTGCCTTTTCTTTCATCATAAACAATTGGATTAATTACCATGTTTACTACCTCCTGTCCTTTCTTTGCTTTGTTTCCCTCGCTTGTTTGTAAACCAAGAATACCTATTTTCCAAACGTAATTCTTGCCATATTTGTCTTTTTGTTACTTTTTTTGAAAAATGTGATATAATGAGCGCAAGCAAATGTATGCCTGCATGTTTATATAGTGCGAAGCACGTACAGCCAGATGATGCGAAGCATTATCTGGCTGAGCACTGCGGGTTCCGAAGATGCGGGTTTGCGCGTTAATCAGTGAAACAAACAAAAGAAAAATAGAAAATTGGGAGGTACCTATGAATAGTGAATATATAGAATTGCATAATTTATTAAAACAATATGAGCTTGTATTAATTATATATGTATTAAAACAGCTTACCGATGTGGATCATGCCCTTTCCTGTGCTGAACTGGCTAATCATCTGAACCAGATGTTGCCTTCGCCTGAGGAGAATGATTTCTTTAACAGCCGGACCACCTCCCGGAAAGTTGATCTTCTGGATGCCATCCTTAATAGCTCAGATGATTATCTGAACACAATAAATCATATTCTTTGTGCCTCCTTTGGCGGAAGAATAAAATACAGACAGGCAGATGGTATTTATACCAAAAAAAATACAAGAAGCAACGGAATTCAAAGACGTTACTATTTTGACCCCCTGCTTACAGAGGGAGATATGACACTAATCTACGGAAGTCTGAGAAGCAGTCGCTATTTATCCGAACCGGAGAAAAGGTATCTTCTATCCAGATTAAAGGTACTTCATCCATGTTATGAAAAAAATGAAGATACCTTAGCCAGAGAACGGGGAAATGGAATCTACGCCATCGAAAAGCTTCCGGACCGCCCGGACAGTCCCCGTCCCAAAGATCTTACGATACCCGGACAGGATTCCACCTTCCTTAGAAATGCGCAAATCATTTTTTCTGCGATCGAAAAAAAAGTACAATTGGAAATTATCTATGGTATCTATGATATTTCTGAAAAAAATATGCGCGTGAACTTTCATGCCAGAAATGACTCTGTCGCCATTCTAAATCCCTATGCGTTACTGTGGAACGATGGAGAATACTACCTTGTGGCATCCTGTGAACCCCATACCGCACCGACGCATTATCGTGTTGACAGAATTATGCAGATAAAAATCCATAAGGAATTCCAAGACGGAGAATATAAGGAAGTCCAAAGACGCCCCATCCCTGATTCTATCAGCGAATACTATGAACGGGATCGTGTCACCGGATTACCTGTTTTCAATGGAATCAAATACGCCAATGCACATCCCGGTATGGCAATCCATAAATCTCAAAAACTCACTCGATGCACTTTTGAATGTACCAACTGGTCCCTACAGATTTTAGTCGATAATTTCGGTCCGAATCTTCGAATCGAAAAATCAGATCGTCCGCATAATGAAAACGAATTGGATTACAATGGAAAGCCTCAGGAATTTCTCCTGGTAACAATTCCGAATGTGCAATACGACAATGTCAAACGCTTTGCCATCAACAACTGCCAATACCTAACACTGACGTATCCTCAGACAATCGTTGATGAAGTAAGAAAAATCCTGCAGGAAGCAGTGAATAAATTGCAATAATGTAATTATTGTAATTCCGTGATACGAATTCGAAGTTTTTCATTCTTTTTTGTATCTTTTTCTGAGAATGAAATCAGGATGGTATGAATTTTGCTTTCCTCTATACCAAATACTGTTTTGATCGCTTCTTTGTAGGCACATAGCTGTGGTCCGTACTTGCCTTCCAAACGATGAATAAAGTCATCTTCCGAAGCATAGCTTTCATCCGAATCTGATTTGTAATCAATAATGAGATAATTGCCATTTATTAATTTCAGCACAAGATCTGCAAATCCATGTCTCCATATTTGATTTTCTCCGGCAAGAATAAAATAGGAAAACGGAAGCTCCGTATAGAAATTATCAATCTTTTCCGTCATTCCTTCCTGTACCCACCATTTACCGTAAGCAAACACAGCCTCCCGTAAGAAAGATTGGTAAACCGGCACTTCCTCTTTCGGAATATCATTTTTACTTTCCTGAATCGCCTGCAGATAACAGCTCTTTATAAGCTTTTCTCCAATCTCAGGAAAGATTCCCTGCTTTCCATGGGTTGTGATGAGTCTGCCAACCAATAATTCAAAAGCACGATGCATAACGATTCCCAAAATAGCACCGGCCGGTCTTGAAGACCTACCCGAAACCGCATTCCTGCTTTCGCTCTTTCCGGCAGTATCGTCCTCAAAATCACTGGGACTCTCGGACAAGAAAAGAGGCTTTTTGCATTCTTCCTCTGCGACCAAAGTTGTCTCCACAGAAAAATCTTCCGTTTTAGGATTGCATGCCATAGGAGTATTTTGATTTTTCAACACATCATTTATACTATTCTGAATTGCCTCGTACCCTTCTCCAAAAAGAACCGCATTGCTTTGATATCGATCCATAAATATCACGGCCTGTTTTGCTCTTGTAACTGCCACATATTCCAATCGGATTTTTTCCGAAGCATCCTTCTCTCTTGCATCAGATATGACAGAATCCGCACGATTGTAACCACACCATATCATACCATGTTTTCCTTTTATAGCAGGATAAAAAACACCATTGTTCAGAAAACTACCCTCCCGGAAATTGGTTCTTTCCTGGCGGTTGGCCCAAATAACAATATTTCCCTCCAAACCTTTTGCCTTGTGCAGATTCATGAAGCGAACAGCATTGGCACCTTCCTCCAGCGATAATTCATGCTCTATTTCACTTTCCAGATAATCCTCTAAGAAAGAACAGATGGCAGAACTGCTGCCGGGACGGGAACTCATAAGATTTCCCGTCATTTGTGTGATTCTTGCCCGGATTTTTCGAATCAGGCTCTCGCTATAGTCCGTTTGTACATTTAAAAATACTTTCCAGTTCTTCTCCAGAAATCCTAAGATTCCAATCGCTGACATTTCTTTTACCTGACTATTCAACAGGGAAAGGACGTATTTTGCATTGTCCTTCTCATGTCCAAGCATCGTCAGACCTTCTATTGCCCCAGCTTCATAAGTACGGTCGAATGGATTTAACAGATATTTAAAAATTCGGTAAAAAACCTTTAAATACTCCTGCTCTTTCACTGAAATTTTCGAATCCATGGATACCGGGATACCATACAACCGGAAATTCTCTGCATACAAATCCATATCCGAAGTATACATACACATGATGAGAATATCAGAAAAAAGGATATTTCTTTTAAAGGGAATATCATCCTTATAATCAATGATTTCATAGCCGCCGTTTACCAGATTTAAAATCAGATTGGTAACATTTTCTACATCGGTATCAATGGATTGGTCTTTCTGATTTTCAAATACAGAATTCTGACAATATACTCCATGTATCGTCTTGTCCCCTATCAGATGGACCGGGAGTTGTCTGGTTGCCTGCATCGGCACATAAGCCTGTCCCTGTGTAATCGGCTTTGAGCAAAATGCAGCATTTACCCACTCAATGATCTCACTATTGGATCGGTAATTATCCTGAAGTTCCAAAACATATGCATTATCCCGGGAGGAAAAATACTGTTTTGTCTGAAAATATATTTCGGGCTCTGCACCGCGGAAACGGTAAATCGACTGTTTGGGATCTCCTACCACAAACAAAGCACCATCTCTAAGCTCTCCCGGATGTTTGGAATCTTCGGCCAGAAGTCGTATAAATGCCTCCTGAATATGGTCTGTATCCTGAAACTCATCCACATAAATACACCTGAATTTATCGCCAAAATACTTCCTTGCCTCTGCCGAAGACGAAAGCAATTGATAGGTTTTTTGGATCAGCAAATCATTGGTAAGAAGATCCGTTCCTAACTCTTCATAGAAATAATCTCTGGCTTTTTTTGCATAATCAATATAAGGTGTATACAAATAATTTTCATATCCGCCTACCAGTGTATTCAGCCAGGTTTTCCGGCTATCAAATAAAGTCCTGATATTGGAAAGACTTTCCTTTGCCAAACCCTGCCTCTCTTTTGCCGCTTCCTCTTTTTGTTTCCCTTTAAGTTCGGAAAGATTACTCTTAATACAGGTTAACGTAGGCGCTTTTATGATAAAATTCTCTCCGGTCTGTTCTTTTAATAATTCCTTAAAAACCGGGAGCGGGTCGCCGCTTAGCATAGCCTCCTTAACTCTTTTCCCATGAGACGTCATCTTATCGTCTTCAATATCTGTAATCTTGCCCGGGAGCCTGTCAGTGGATAAAAGCGCACCATAAGCCTCTTTCGTACTCTCTACAACCACCTTTTCAAATTCCTCAAGAAAGCGCTTTGCACCAATTTCAAAAGAAGCTTTATCCACCTGGGGAAGGACGAATTTAACCGGTATTTCTTTATCTACACTAAGTAATTGTTCGAATAGATTTTCCAGCTTTGTGATAACACTACTTCTGTATTTTCCTTCTTCCAGCAATCTGTCCCAGTCCGGCTTTTTCAAGCCTTCCGCCCATCTGGTAAAACATTCCTTCTTTTTCCGGTCAAGCTCCGCACCCTCAATCAGTTCAATATCCATGGGAATATGTGCATCCAGACTTTTCTCCTTGAGAATACGATTGCAAAAGCTATGTATGGTAGATATCTGCATCTGGTCAATAGAATCCAACGCCCTGTTAAGATTTTCTTTCTCTGTCTCTTTCAAATCCGGTCGCTGACTTTCTTTCAAAACAGCATCCACGATTCGCTCCCGTAATTCACGCGTCGCTGCATTGGTAAACGTTATCGCCACAATTTCACCGGGCAGAATTCCCTGCTTTAACTGGTTCACGATTCTGTTTTTAATCAGAGTCGTCTTACCGGCACCGGCACCAGCCTCCACAAACATACTCTTATCAATTTGCGATACGATAATATCTCTTTTTTCTTTTTCACTTAATTGAATAACCATACATTCCCCTATAATCTACATACATTTTTATAACTGCAATTTCTACAAAAATCTACTTTTCCTGCTATCGCTTCCTGTTTTTGTTCACCGGCCATTTCTTCGCAGGCACGCACGCCTGTTTCTATATTTCCCTGCTCAAAAGGAAAAACAATCCGATCCAATACGGACTCTAAGGAATCCGGAAGAACAATCTTTTCCTGTTCCTCATCCCACAGAATGGATGCCGTTATTCTGTCTTTCTCCTCTTCATAAGGGAAAATATACTCTGTGCATGCGATCCTTACCTTGTTAATCCTTGTTGCAAATAATTCTTCCAGTTCTGCTTTATGTTCCAGTGCCCACGCATACATGGCAATCGCATAAACATGATGCTGTATTTGCTTTCCTTCTTCGATTTCCTTCTGCTTCTTTTCATAGCTGCCGGTCTTATAATCAAAGATCTGCAGCCATAATATATTTTCCGAATCAACATATCCGTCTAACCTGTCTATAGCTCCGGAAAATATAATAGAATATCCATCCGCTTTGGAGCAGATTACATTAGAAAATTCCACCTCGCAGCCAATTATTTTCTTCTGCTCCTTCGAATTGTTTAACTCATCATGTAACTTTGTGATATAACGAAGCAATGTCCGGTGCATTTCTTCCTTTTCCATCTCCATAATATCATCTGACGGGGCAGGATTCTCACAAAGGGTTTTCTCTATTTCTAAGGCAAAGATTCTTTCAAAGATATCTTCCTCAAGAGAGTCTTTCTGATTCGACAGTATCTGCTCATTTACATAGTCCTGCATGACGTGGTGGAAGACATTGCCTTTTACATTGGGTGACAGCCACTGATCCGGTCTACGTTCAATGAATTCCATCTGTGGTAATTTCAATATCTTGCTGTAATAAAAGGACATCGGACAGCTTAACAGACTTTGCAGCGAACTGGCACTAAAATACGCAGTACGCTCTTTTATTTTCTCTATCTCTTCCCTTGTTATTTCTATCTTAGTTGTAGCAGGATTGATGCGGATATCTCCGACCGGAAGCAGATAACTCTTTTTGATTACATCCTTCTCAGTCTTACCGGATTTCTGAAGCAATTCCCGAAACAGAACAGAGGGGGAATTCATCAAAAGTTTTGATGTATCATAGTAAGAATAACTGATAAACATCCGCTTAGCAGAAGACAAACGAAGCGTAGTATAAAAGGCATCTCTTTTTCGTTTATTCTTTTCCTTCGCATAAGGGATTTCATAAGGCTGCGTTACTGCCACATATCTACTCAGCTCCTGATCCGACAGCACTGGAGATTCCATGGGAACTTCTTCAATATTATTAGCGGAAAGACCAAGCACAAAAATATGATTTCGATCAATCGTCTCCACTTTTCCATAGGGCAGAATACAAACCGCGCCGGCATCTTCCCCACTGCAACAACGAAGATTTTTCAGATAATTCTGAATGTAGAGCATGCTTTCCTGTAAGGAAACCACTCCGGCCATATCCATCACAGAAGCGTAATTCTCAAGCTGTTCCATCAGTGCTCTTTGTTCCGGATCTTCCTTACTTATATATTCTTTTACAACTTTTAACAGCTGACGGTACATGATTCCGCAGCTTTTCTTTTCATCAAAGCTTTCAATAACTTGTTTCAGGAATTGATAGAACGGTTCGTACTCTTCCGCTCTGTCCTCGGAACCAACCACAAATTTCTCATAGGAGCTGATAAAGGCCAGATAACGCTCTCTCCCATATCCAATTCCCTTCCTCAAGAAATAACGATAAGCTTTTTTGCCATTCGGTATCCGTAGGACTTTATTGTCCAAAATACAATAAAATTCCTTATAGTTAAAATCCGACTGTGCAAAACTTAATATGCTTCTTATCAGGGAAATCAATTCTGTACCCATAGCACAAAATCCTCTGGGAAAGGTAAAGGAAATACCGGAACTTTCTAACTCAGCACGTAAGACATTTTCGTACTCACCGGTGGGATAAATGATTGCAACATCTCCATACTCCATATGATTCATTTGACGAATCATATGGCGCACTTCTGTTTCCACGCCGTAAGCCTTATAAAAATCATAAACAGAAGAATTCTGCCATTCCGGTTCCAGAGAAGCACTCTGCTTTTTCATAACTGATAGAAATAAATCCCAAAACTCACTTTCTGCCAGAGACAATTCCTTTGTAAAAAAGCTCCCAATCTTTGCGTCCGGAAAATCAAATACCATGGTTTCCAAAAGCTGACTGGCATCCTTCTTTTTCTGCACTTCTTTCAAAATAGCAATAACCCCTTGATATAGGATTACCTCATCCATTTCCTGATGGTCAAAAAGCGTTTTCTCATATTGTTTCCAAAGTTCCAAAAGCCCCTGCTCTTTTTCTTTTGAGGATTCCAGAAATTCTTTCGTAGGGGCGTTCTGTCGTATCAGATTTAAGGAATTCAGTATCTCCTGTGCAGTTCCCATATTTTTTGATTTATCATCAATAAAAGTGACGGAGGGGTCTTTGAGACATAAACAGAACCTCATCGTCTGCATTCCACGATGAATATAGGTATCCACCTGCTCCGGGACAAAGATGGTCTGATAAGCATAATAGATCTGCAAAGCAACCTGACTTAGGGGCAGCACTTTCACGCCAAAAACCGGAGCCTTCCTTGCCATTCTCCGAATCACCTTATTTACCGCCGATACCTGATCAGTGACGATTACCTTCTTATTCTCTTCATATAAAAATTTGTGAAATTCCAATCCATAATCCCCCTATGTATTTTTCCTGATAAATTGTGTGGATATTGACGATCATCTTCAAAAGATCAATCCCATAAAGGATGCTTTTGCGATAAATCCCTGAATTTTTCCATCATGCATCTTTTGTAAAATAAATCGATAGCGTACCAGAAACTCTTCCAGTGTTATAGTTGTCTCTATTGTATCATTTATTTTATTTAATAGAAACCCGGTAACATCATATATAATTGTTTCATAAGTAAGAAAATAGTGCGTCCCCAGCCATGGGGGAGTGGTACACAAATCTCCGCATTCTATAGCCCCCTCATAAAAATTTATTTCATAATTATATCCTTCATGCATTTTGGGCAAAGCAGTATATAAGAAAAAGTTCCACGCTTCCTCTTCATTCATCCTCATCATCTGTTCCAGAACGCCGGTTACCCTGCCTGCGTCTTCCAGATGTATTTCTTCTAAGTCATATTTCGTATTTGGTCGAAAAAAATGCAGATATGAACTTGTCCATGTAACATAATCTGCCAACGCACCCGCAGGTTCATTATCCATCCCATAGGAACCGGCAAACACTCGGTAAAATATAACCAATTTTTTCTTTATGCCGATTTCATCTTTCATCCGTATTTCCTTATATCGCAGGTGACGGTATGATTTATCCGAATCAAATATCTCCCTTTCCATAATCCTATCG
>SAMEA3663038__coassemble_384_pt1 | contig 14771 bp, 10 predicted proteins | sample SAMEA3663038__metabat2_low_PE_030 | metagenome-assembled genome bin SAMEA3663038 (sample SAMEA3663038) | pig gut metagenome | biome: pig gut; feature: pig-associated habitat; material: faeces | place: France | collected 2012 | reverse complement strand
ACACGATTTTTGCTCTTTGAGGCTCATCGTAATGATTAGCGCATAGGAATGAAAGCATTTTATTTCATATATTTTGCCAATCAAATCATAAGTTACAAACGGGCTTTTGCCCCGGTATCCTATTTATTTAGGCAATTACTTCATGAATGGAAACAGACTGTCTAAGGTACGCAGATTTTTGAAGTCTCCCTTGGAGATAATGCTTCCCTCCATGAATCCTCCCTGAAACGTCTTATGACCATCAAGAATTTCGTGGAATACCTCCTGCTCCATTGTCAGTTCAATATCCTGTCCCGAGATCTCCTTCTCTTCCAGTTCCATGTTCTGATTATCAATGATAATACTGATCGGTACATTCTTTCCCCGAAGGTTGATCTTATACTTCAAATGTGTCTCTGCCTGAGGGATATATACCTGTTCAAATAAACTCTTGTAATCTCTTTTCTGTTCGTTTGCAGCTGCTCCTAATTTACCTTTAAATAAATCCGCCAGTTCCTGAATATCCTTTTTCTGTCTGCTGACATAACGGTCATCAGAAACATATTCCGAAAGCTGCTCCGTTTCCTGCTGACTGAAGAAATTATCCCTTGTTTTATATACCTTCTGGGTCACTGCCTGACAGCTTGCAGGAAGAGAGCTGTGTTTTTGGTTAATGCTGCGATAAATATTTTCAGCACATTTTTCAATTATGGTCTGATATTTTTCATTGCACTCCAGTTCCGCCACATCCGGAATATAGCCGCAGATTCCATTGCATGTAATCCCGCCAAGTGCTTCCCATGCATTAATCAGATCCAGCTGTCCTTCTTTTTCCCCATAGGTTGTTGACATGACAACAGGTGCCATATATGTTTGTCGGATCTTCTCCTTATCTCCAAACAGCCAGCAGGCATCCAGAAAATTCATGATAAAACCACCGACACCGTGCCATTCTACGGTCGATGCAAGAATTACCCCATCAGCTTCTTTCAGGGTCTGGGGAAGTCTCGAAATATTATTCTTCTGATCATAAAGGTCATATCTTTCCACCTGGACATTCAGTTCTTCAAATACCTGCATCATTCTCTTTATCACATAAAGTGTCGGATCACCAATCAGTCCCCGTCCACCGTAATAAATGTTTATTTTCATGAATTACATACCTCCGGAAGTATAAAATCTTCAATATATCGGACATAGTCTTCACCGGGCAGCGGTTTGGAGAAATAGTATCCCTGGAAATAATCACATCCCAGCCCCAGCAGTTTGGTGATCTGGGCTTCCGTTTCTACGCCCTCCACAACTACATGAAGACCTAATTTTTTTGTCATATCAAAAATATTACGCAATGTTGAATCCGCTTTTTTATTCTTTTCCGATGACCATAGAATACTCTTGTCAATCTTTAATATCTGGAACGGCAGCTGATACAGATAAGCCACATTGGAATATCCTGTTCCGTAATCATCCAGGGAAAGGGAAACTCCATTGGACTCAAAATAACTGATATTATTCACTACAGCACTATTGGTAATCATAGCAGATGATTCTGTGATTTCAAAATTGATCTGGCGATGATTCAGTCCGTACTGCTTCATGATTCCCATAAATTCTTCTGCTAGCTTCTGCTGCATACACTGCTTCACCGAAAGATTCACTTCGATATATTCTATTCCCAGTTTGGCAAGATTCTTTTCATGAAAGAACCGGCATACTTCTGTAAATACTTTCCTGCCAATCTCCAAGATATACCCCTCACGTTCTGCCAGCGGAATCATCAGTTCAGGGGAAATAAATCCCAGCTTCTCATCCTTTAAACGTACCAATGCTTCTGCTGCCACAATACGTTTTTCCCGTGTAGAGAAAATCGGCTGATAATATACTTCAAAACGATCCTGTTCCAGACCACGTCTGATTGCATCAACAATTTCCTTTTCCTGATCCTCGCCGATCATATCCTCAGCCTGATATGCATGATCAATGATACCTTCTTTCCTGCCGGCCACACTGATCAGACGGACAAAATCTTCATAGGTCGGAACCTCTTTCGGGCACTCTGCCTTGACATAGCTGGTAGAAAGCATTACTTTCATTGTACCATTTTTCCATGCCTGCTTAAACCGCTGGGAAATTGCCTTAATCATATTATCTGTCTGCTCTTCATCCATGACGTCTATCTTAATTGCCAGAACATTATCATCTACGCGGAACACATTGGTTCCTCTGGCAAACAATGTCAGAAATGTCGTTACATCCGTCAGGATCTCATTTACCGCTTCCTGACCTAAGGAATCCGTTAAAATCTTATAATCATGAATTCTGATCAGCAGGATAAAAAAGGGCGATTTTGCTCTGTAATCGGAAGCCGCCTCCGATAAAAGAAGATCACGATACAGGGCATTGGTTACATCAAAAACTTCGTCCGGCCTCTGTACGGAATAAATCAGACAGATGACACACAATGCCACAATAAAATGAAGAATCAACAGTTCATAGAAGATACTTTGCAGCATATAAAAACAAAATATAAAAGCAAGACAATTTAAAATGTAGCAGACCTTTCCAAAACCGATCACACGGTTAAAACGTACCAGTGAATATATTGTTATGATACCATAATAAGCAAGCAGAACATAATCAATCGCCGGTATTCTGCCGGGCTGCATCATACCGTTTTGATCAAAATAAAATACCCATTCCGTCCAAGGAGAAATGATGACCAGAACGGAATAAATCATATAGGGCAGATCCAAAAGCCGACGCCATACTTTATTCTTCCACAAATCAATATTGGAAATACTTAAAAGATACATAATGCTGGAAGTGATAACCGCTTTTTGTACCAAAATATATAGGATGGCAACAATATCCATCAGGATAGTGCCCCTGAAATACCCTTTCTGAATCCACAGGTGCAAAATCACGTCCATAATCGTGGAAATCAGCATAATGCCTATCATAACATAATAAACATTGTAGATCTGCAGGGTAACCTTCTTTTTTCCTCCAAAGAAAAACAGCAGCAAAAAGAATAGTACAATTGCAACACAATCAAAGGCAAAATTATACTCCATTGCTTTCCTCCTCCGCTATTTTTTCTTTTTCTGCAAAAGCATCTTCCAGAAGGTGCCTAAATCCGGTAATATCGAGCTGTTCAAAGAAATAATCCCCTTCTGCATAATCACATGCCATTTCGGATACCATATCAAAATAATCCAGATCATCAATTCCCGGAACTCTTGTCTGCATATGGAGTTCCTTAGAAAGTGCCAGCATACATTCCAGCGTAATACGCGCCTTGTCATTTACCAGTGCCGACTGAACAAAGCTTTTGCTAAAGCTGATCATTGAGAACGGCAGGTCATAAATAGATGAAATATTCGTATATCCGCTTCCGTATCCTGTTAAACAGAATTTGATGCCTTTCTTTGAAAGACATTCCATATTTTCACGGAATACCCCTGTTGCGCTGGCAATCGCATCCTCTGAAATCTGCAGACAGATGCTGGAAGGTGCAACATGATACCGTTCCATGGTATCAATTAATTTATCACTCAGTCCCGGCAGCATACACATTGCCGGAAGAATCTGGATACAGATCAGATCAATTCCCATTTCCTGAAGCTTCTCTTCTCCGATAATCCGGCAGGTATATTCAAAGATCAATTGTCCAAGATTGACTACATGCCCTGCTTTTTCAGCAAATTCCAATATCTCATCATCATAAACATATCCAAGCTTCTCATCATAAAATCGAATTGTGATTTCAGCTCCTACGATATCTTTATTTTTCAAAAAGCAGATTGGCGTATAACGTATATTAAAATCCCGATTTTCCATTGACTGTGCCAATGCATCGGAAATTTTCTTGGTCCGTTCGATCTTCTCCAGATCATAATCTACAACATGCATAACCTTATCTGTATCTTCTTCAAGAATCATATGATCCAAAACACCGATCAGCTGATCCATGGTTTCAACCTCCCAGGGAATGGAAATTCTTCCAAGCTTGGCTTCCAAAAACAGATTGCATTCCAGGTATCCCCAAGGCTTTTCAAATCTTTTACGGATCTTATCCAGAACAAGTTCTGCGTGCAGTCCTGAAATCTTTGAAATTTCCACACAAAATACATATTTATCAATACGGTAAACACTACTGCGTTTATTCAGTTCCTGTAAGAATCTGGTCACCTGTAATAATGCCGAATCCAGTTTTTCATAATCAAAATTAAAATTATCCTTTTGCAGATTCTGCAGAACAACCAGATACAGTTCCCTCTTTTTTCTGGAGAGACAATTATTCTTCATAACCGTATAAAATGCAGATTTGCTGTACGCACCCGTTACCCGGTCAATCTGTGCCGCCGGATTCTGAATCAGGAAGAGAAGAACAAGTGCACTGATCGCAATTACAATGGTTTCCACTGTCTGTTGGGGAAACAGAAATTGAATAAACATAGCAAATACACAGGAGGCAATAATGAAGCCAAATATTACTTTTCTGGAGAAAGAATAATATTTTCGATACCCCACAATAAGACACAGCAGATAAATGAGATAATAAACTGCAACTAAATAAAATCCAATGATTCCGGGTCCCCTCTGATAGACTCCTTCCGGTGTGTAAGAGAACAAAAATCCAGTCCAAAGATTATTGATAATCATGCCCGCTGCAATCAGCATTGGAATAATAAATAACAGCTTTGAAAAAAGTGGTGATTCTTTCCAGGATTTTGCAATGCTTTTGATATATAGACACATCAATGGAACGACTACAATGTGGGTTGCAAAATATCCGGTAGAACATGCCATCAGGGTTCCGTTGGCAAGATTTTCACTACCAATCACGTAAAGCAAAATATACCTGATAATATCACAGGCAGCCGTCAGAGCATTCATAACAACCAGAAGCAGTAAAATCTCATCCTGAAAAACCGCGATTTTTCTGGTTTTGTTATAATATATAATTATAATAAATGAGAGCATCACTGCTGCCAGCTCATATGCGGTTCCGACCGGCATAAACGGCTCCTCCTTACAAAATATCATCAAGGCATATATGTTTTATTATAGTATATTATCCCAATACAGACAAGGATTTCCATGGATATTTTTTCCTTGTCTTATTATATTGTCGTGTCAAACATTTCTATAATTCCACTTGGCTGACCGTATAAAAATAGTTGTTTTCATTCCTTTGCACTAAACATTACGATGAGCCTCAAAATACAAAAATCGTGTTCAGCAATGGCTTCCACGATTTTTAGAGTCTCATCTCCATAGTGCAAAATGTCATAAAAACAACTATTTTTATGCGGTCTGTCATTTCAAGTTTTTAAATGAGCTTTTGACACCAATCTTAATTTTGATAATTTCTAAAATCCGAAATGAATATTTATTTTTATTTGATGCATGATAATCAGGATTGGCAAAAAGAACATAAAAAGGCGACAATAGAATTTGATTTGTATAAACATAAAAACTGTGATAAAATAAGCTGGTTTTAGAGAGAATAAAGGAGTCAGAACAGTTCTATGACAAAGCGTAACATCTGGAAAGGAATAGGGTGGTTTTTTATTTTTTTACTTACTACCGTTGCAGCAATCCTATTAGGCTTATATCTGCTGATGTGGATGCTCTGCAAGGGACCATCCGTTTCTGCCCGCAATACCTTTGTTGCCACGATGCTTGAGACAGGCAACTTAAAATTTGTCGTGTCCTGGTATCTTTCTGAGGAAGAAATCCTTGCCATTACGCAGGCCGAAGCCGAAACGGATCATGCGGCCGCTTTATATGCCGAACTGATGGCTGATGCCGGCCAGAATCTTTCTGCCAACTTTGTCAGTACAGAGGCAGACTCTTCTTCTGTTGTTTCCAATGTTACAGTTCCTGCAGCCATAGATGAAATTAAGGAAATCGGTCTGATTCCGATTACCGGAAGAACCTTTGAGGCAAAGCTTCTGGTGGTACGGGATCCCTCCCGCATCGTACTTGCCTCCTCTTATCCGTGGACGCCCGCAGAGCTTGGAAAGAGTGGCAATACCATTGAAGAATATTGCAATACATCCAATGCAGTTGCAGCCTTCAATGCAGGTGAATTTGAAACTCCCGGCGGACCAAACTGGCCGGGTCGCCCCGTAGGTGTTGTCGTCAGCGGTGGGGAAATCCTTTTTAATGAACCGGGTACAGGTGATGTAATGATCGGCTTTAATGATAATCATATTCTTGTGACTAAAGAAGTCGGTTCCATGACACCGGAACAGTTTGAAGCATATGTGGACGAGTACCGTATCATTGATGCGGTATCTTTTAAAGATATCAACGATGGTGATAACAACCACTTTACCAAGTTAATCGAAAACGGCAATGCCATTGATCTGAATAACAGGGGTGTAGGAGCCAACCCGCGTACCGCCGTTGGTCAATGTGCAGACGGAACGGTCCTGATTCTTGTTACGGACGGACGTGGCATGGCTGGACATCTTGGTGCTACCGGTCAGGATCTGATCAATATTTTCCTGGAATATGGTGCCGTCAATGCTGCCAATCTGGATGGTGGAAGTTCTTCGGCTCTTTATTACGAGGGAGAATATCAGATTACTTCCTCTTATCTGCCAAATGCAGACGAATCCAGAAAACTGCCGACAGCATTTGTTGTGACACAGTAACGTATAGAAGTGAGGAAATGAGGAAACATGCATAAAAAGACGCCGGAACAATCCTTTGGCAAAATAAAAATCATATTTGTTGTTTATGTGGCAGTTCTGGTTTTTCTGCTGCTGATTTTTCTTTTGTATGCAAGAAAGACACTGATTCTTTATGAAGCATCACAGCCACAGTATGTTATGGACCGTCTGATTACGACACCCTCCTTTCTTTCTTCCATGAATACTTCCGGATTGTTATTTAACGAATTTGAGACGAAGGAAGATTATGAAGAACAGCTGGCACAATTCGTATCCGAAAACCCGGTAGAATACCATTTTCTGAAGGAAAGTTACACAGATGGTTCTCTTACCTATGGAATTTATGCAGGGAAAACACCCATCGGAACTGCCGTATTAAAACCACAGAATACGGTTATCCGCATGATTGCACTTCCCATTACAGACTGGACGATTGCAGAACTGAATGCATATGAAGCACATGGAAATTACGATGTGACTGTTACCGTTCCCGATAACTATACTGTAAAAATAAATGATGTAATACTGTCTGATACCTATATCACAAAAGAAACACCTTATCCGGAACTGATCTATTGTCAGGAATATACAGAAGTACCTGTTCAGGTTACTTATCAGATTTCTGATCTGAAACAACCGGCACAGGTTGCCGTACTGGATGCAGACGGACAGGATATCTCGGAATCCGGGGCAATGACCGAAGCTTCGGAAAGTACTTCGGAGAACAGGATCCTCAGCTCTCTCCCTGCGCAGACTGAGATGCCGCAGGAATTACAGGCGTATGTATTGGATGCCGTAATTACCTACTCCAACTTCTTTTCCAATGATCTGCCAGGAGGTCAGACAAGTATTGATCCCATACGTCACCTGTTCCCGGAAGATTCCCCTTACCTATCCCTGGCAGAACAATACCGCCAGAAGGATATGCGGTTTTTTACTTCCCACAGTAATACCGCTTATTCCGGCGAAACCATTACGGAATATATCCCTTACAATGAAAGCTGCTTCTCCTGCCGTGTGTCCTTTGAAAAGTCCATGACCATCTCGGGCGGCCGGGAAGTTATTGATACCACCGATAATGTTTACTATTTTGTATTGCTTGACGGAGTCTGGGTAATTGCAGATATACGATAAGGCATTTTATCAGCCAAAGAATGTGTATTCTTTGTGTAATGATGTAAATGCAGCCCCGCACAGGCTGATACGGAGGAAGATTTTGAATCATCTGTTTTTACAAAATAACAAGTTCATAAAATTTACTGCTTCTGCTCTGCTGCTTCTGCTGGCTTTGTCTTTCCCTGCCTGCAGTTCATCCGATGGAGCAATTGTTTCGGAAAATCAGACTGCCCGGACTGTGAGCAGCCTTACGATATCTGAAAATAATGCCATAGATCCCTCTGCCCCCAGAACGTATACCTTATCCGTCAATCCCGGGGCATATTCCCTGACACAGACAGATACGGCAGCTGACCTGACAGCCGGTGATCCGGAAGCTTCTTCTGCCGGTACAGCAAATGATCCAACGATGTCAGGACTCGTTCCAGAGACAGTAACTTTTTATAAAAATACATACGGCGGAGCAGCCTATGATAATGTTACATTTTCTTTGGAAAACGGTATTCTTTATCTGGAGATTACACCGGATATCAGTGATGCCATGCTGACTAACGCACATATCCGGTTTGAACTTCCAAAGAATGAAAATGCGGATGATGCCGTTCAGACCGGGGATGATACATCAGCAGAGGTTAAGATTCTTACGGATGCAGAAAGCAGTAACGGTATTGACCTGACACAGAATCCAAGACTTAAGATCACATCCTCCGACGGAACAAGTGCGGAATATCCCATCCTTGTCAGAAGACAGACCTTTGATATTCCTACGTTATATTTAACCACTGATACCGGTGAACCCATTACCTCAAAAGAAGAATATGTCAGTGGTAATCTTATTCTGGACGGCACCAGCTATGAAGTCAGCCTGCGGGGCCGCGGTAACACCAGCTGGCGATACTTTCCGCAGAAAAGCTATTTAATTAAATTTGATGAGCGGATCTCCCTCTTTGGCATGCTGGCATCTGAAAAATACGCCCTTGTCTCTACATACAAGGATCTGTCTTTGGTACGCAACTGCGTTGCCATGGATATTGCCGCCTGCATGGATCAGCTGGAATATACGCCCAGCCAGATCCTTGTGGATGTCTATCTGAACGGAGAATACCGCGGTGTATATACCTTCTCTGAGAAAATTGAAGAGGATATCCAGAAGGTCAATCTATTTTCCAATGTCAGCCGCCAGACACTGTGGCATCATGGAGAAGAGGATATCGGCTTTTTGCTGGAATGCGGTGGTGATCTGATGCACCCCCATGTATACGGACAGGAATATTTTACCACACCTCATTCACCAAAGTTTTTTATTAATTATCCGGAAATTGAAGAACCTTATAACGATACCTTTAATTATATCGCTGATTATATGAATGCAACCGACCGGGCAATCACCAGAGGTTATGGCTATGAGGAATATATCGATGTGGATTCCTGGGTAGACTGGTTCATTGTCATGGAACTGACCAATAATACGGATTCTGCTTTCTGGCGGAGTACCTTCCTTTATAAACGCCCGGGAGAAAAATTGATGATTGGTCCTGTATGGGACTTTGATATGGCATTTGGCAATTTTGAATACGACAACCCAACCTATGCCTACTGGTCAACGGCAGAACAAATTTATTCCCTGACACAGGATCATTATTTCAGCTATCTCTACAAATCAGATGAATTCATGCTTGCTGTCAGAGAACGCTGGGATGAAGTAAAAGAAGATCTTCTTGCCACTGCATTGGAGTCTGCGGACCGCCATGCCGCTCTGGCAGAAGCCTCCAGAGTTTATAATAACCATGTCCGTGGCGTCAGCAATTCCGCCTATCAGGTAACGGCATTAAAAGCCTTTATCCAGCGAAGGTATGACTGGATTGATATGAGCATCCATATGAGCGATTTTAACCGGCATGCTCCCACCCAGTCCATCCCGGAAGAAACGCCGGAAGATGCAGGAATCATCCTGGATGAAAATGGCAATCCGGTTGGTATCATACCTGTTGACGGTATGCCTGTGGATGGCAATCCGGTTGAGGTCAGCCAGAATATTGTGCCGGAACAATAAACTTATAACAGCCAAACTTCCCACTTACTGTTTTTTCTATGCATCCAGAAGCGGAGTGCTTTGAAAACACGCTCTCGCTCCGAGATTTATGTAACGGACACTAAATTCGCCTTTGGCTCATTAAGTGCCGACATAAATCAAGGGTTTTCAAAGCGACATCCGCATTCTGTATGCTTTTACCAATATCTGATGTGGGAAGTTTGATTAAACTTATATAATAAGGAGACCAGCTATGAAAAAATCACTTATATTATTTGCATTTTGCTTAAGCCTGTGTCTGGGATACACCGGATGCGGTGATGCTTCCTCCCCTGCCCCCGCAGATTCTGTTTCTCAGGAAATCATTTCCGGAGAATCTGTTTCCGGCAACACACAGGAAACAAGTCAGAATACTATTCCGGAAGACTCCGTTTCTGCAGAAGCACCGGCTGCGTCTGTTACAGAACGTCCGGAAGCTATCGAATACACTATTTCGGAGAATCAGATTGTGAAATTTTCCTCTTATGATTTAACGGATACATATGATCAATCAACCGCAACGCTTATAGAAATGAATGATATGGAGGTGACGATCACCGGCACAGGTGCCCAAGTGGAAGATAACAAGGTTGTCATCACAAGCGGAGGCACCTATATTCTGGAAGGAAGCCTGGCCAATGGTCAGATCTATGTCCATGCGGGAGATGATGAAAAGGTACAGCTGGTTTTCCGCAATATAGATATTTTCTGTAACACTTCTGCACCTGTTTATATCGAAAATGCCGATAAGACTGTCATCACCCTTCCTGAGGGAACTATCAACAATCTTTCAGACAGTCTTGCTCCTCTTGATGACAGTGCCGGCGGATGCATCTACAGCAAAGATGATCTGACCATCAATGGCACCGGAACACTGAATATTACAGCCAATTATAATAACGGCATCAGCTGTAAAAATGACTTAACCATTGTTGATGGTACTTACAATATTACTGCTGCCAACAATGGTCTGAAAGGAAATGACAGCATTTCCATCCTGACCTGTACCATGAATATTGAAAGTCTGGATGATGGATGTAAGGTATCGAACGATACCGAAGAAAATAAAGGCTATCTCTTTATTGCAGGCGGCATCTTTAACATTACCGCCAATGATAACTGCTTTCAGAGCACACGTGCCTTTGTGATTCAGGGCGGTCATGTGCTGGGAAGAAGTTACGGAAAAATCGTTAAATGCGATGGGTATCAGATTGGGACGGAAGAATATGTTGAAGCATGGATGTAATCGCAGGTAAATGACCGTCTTCTTCTGCAGCAACCCACTTTTCATCTTCCGGATATCCATGCCAGAAATCAGGCGGACATATTCTGATGCCATCAGATAACAGTGCCGGTTTATAGGAAAATGAGCTTTTACTGATCACCAGGATATCTGCACGCACCATGTGCAGGAAAGAATCCTGATCAGGCATATCAAAACAATAAATCACATTACCATATTCTTCAAAACATCTATACGCCGCAGGATCACCCTGGGAAAACAGATAGATATCCAGTCTGTCCCCAACAATTTCCGAAACCTGTCTGACAATATTTTTAAAATAATCCAATGACAGCCAACGCTTGGTCATGCCTTCTGCCCCCGACTGCTGTCCGGCTACGATATCACCACGACGGATATGGACTGCCATGGACACCCGGTTCTTCTGATAGATCAGATGATCTTCTTTTCTGGCAGATGCTTTCTCAAACCTTTCCTTGATATACGGAATGACTTCATATTGTTTCTGATAAAACTGGTCCAGTTCCACACAAAGAATTACTTTTTCTCCTGCATAGGATGCAATGATCTTACGAATCAGGGAAAGGGACTCCTCTGATTCATTAAAGTACGGCAGCAATCGGGTTTTGTATCCCTGTTTCTTCAATTCTTTTATAGAAACGGCATCTTCTCCAAAGCCCAGAAAACGTTCCCACTCCTTGTTCTTAAATCCCGGATAGGCAAACGGAATGTCAAAAAGCATGGAATAATGAACGCCGCCATTAAAATTGGCAATCTGATGTCCAATCCCGGCACCCTCATTGGGCACCTGAGTAATATAAACCGTTCTCCTGTCTGCATCCGAAGCAGGCTTTTTATTTCTATGGCGGTAAGAAGCATAAAAAGAATTGATCCATTTTCCCGGTTTTATTTTGGAAAAAAGAATCCAGTGTAGTTTGCGATATATTTTATTGGAAATGGATGCTTTATTTTTTTTCGTCATATACCCTTATTACAATGATTCGTTATTTTAGCAAAACTATTTCTTTCAATCTTATTTTTCCTGCAGATACTTCATAAATGATGCTCTGTTCTCTGCCGCCGTTTCCTTGGGGCGTCCAAGATCCGCTCTGGAAGCCAGTCCTACCATAATCTCACATAAAACAGGTCCTTCTTCCTGTAAAAGTTCATTGACCTTTGACAGTTCCTCCTGCTTTGTAATCCGTATTGCCTTCTTATAACCGGCGGCCTCAGCCACCTTTGCAATACTGACCTGCTGTGCCCCTGTAGGCATTGCACCCACGGATTCGTGTGCCTGATTATTAATGACAATATGCATAAAATTCTGTGGTGCATTGGCTGCCAGAAAAGCAAGTCCTCCCATATGCATCAGTGCGGCTCCATCACCATCGATACAGACTACCTGTCGATCATTCCTGTTCTGTGCAATACCAAATGCAATCATAGAAGCATGTCCCATACCACCAACGGTCATAAATAGTCTGTCATGATTTCCGTACAGTTTATCACTCTGTTCATACAATTCTCTGGAAATCTTTCCTGTTGTAGATACGATACAGGCCTCCTGTGGAATCATCTGAAGCAGTTCTCCCAATACCGCTTCCCGATTCAAGGGATATTCATTTTCCCACTCAAATTTGTCTGCTTTCTCAAAGGTTCCCTTCCTTACGATTAATGCAAACTGCTTCCGCTGTGCCATGGCATCCTTTGCCTGCTGCAGAATTTCCGGAATATCACTTTCCGGTGTATCAGCATCCAAAATCACATAGGGAATGGATAATACCTCCAAAAGCTCCTTTGTAATTTTTCCCTGAAATACATGCTGTGGCTCATCCTTCAGACCCGGTTCTCCACGCCATCCGACAATCAGAAGCATGGGAATCCCATATACGTCTTCATTTGCAAGAGAAGTAATCGGATTTACGATATTTCCCAAACCAGAATTCTGCATATAGACACATGCCGGATGTCCTGAAGAAAGATAGGTCCCTACGGCAATACCGATTGCCGCACCTTCATTGACCGGCACATAATGCTTCAGATTCCCTTCATAGGTCTGCAATCCGTCGCAAAACTGTTTCAGTGTGGAATCCGGAACCCCTGTAATTACTTCAATTCCCATATGCTCAATACTACTTAATAAACTCTTTGCGTTCATTGATTTCTCTTAACTCCTCTACTGTATCAATCTCTACAATCTGTCCTTCCATTACCGGCTCCACAATCAGATCAAGCTGATCCAGATTCCGGTCTACAACGTCATCCCAGAAAAGATCTTCACTGCCCTCCAGACAGTACGCCTGCTCCACCAATTTCCCCAATAAGGCCGCATCCTTCTGCCGAAACCACGCAACACCAACCATATTGTAGACATCTGTACCGCCCTTGCCTACACGGCTGATTTTCCCATCTGTCAGATGAAAGGTCCAGTCATCCGAATAGCCCGCCTGCATTCTTCCATAATAGCAGGAATGTTTTAATTCCTTTTGAAAAATTCCGGGATCTGCCACATAAAGATCTGATTCACAGATAAAACAGTCTCCTTTGGAAAGGATCTCCCTTGCCGCATAAATGGATGAAATATTATTTTTCACCGCATACTCTTTGTTTTCAATCAGATGAACCTGCGGATATCGGTCTGCCATCTGCTGAAACTGCTCCCCCAGATAGCCTGTAACAATATAAATTTCATCCACCGGTCTCCTCAACAGTCCCTCAATGACGGTTTCAATCATCGGTCTGCCGTGTACCTGAATCAGAGGTTTCGGTGTTGTTTCTGTCAATGGACGCATGCGGGTTCCCATTCCTGCTGCCATTAAAATTGCATATTCACTCATTATTGTTCTCTTTTCTATCGTAATTTTACGTGTCACTTCAATGCGCCTCTAATCGTGTAAATCGTGTTCAGCAATGGCTTCCACGATTTACAGAGTCTCATTTACGTAGCACATAAGTCAATCAAACAACCTAATTTGTACAATCTGTGCTAACGCATTATGAGAATGGACTTTTCACACTTGTTATCGAATATACTTTTAAAACATATACAACTTATTCTTTCAGATCTCGTCGATCAGCCGAATAATATCCTTAAACGGCATCAGATTCTCATCCGCTTCCAGCGCACGATGATTTTTCAAAATCGTTTCTGCTGTTTTCTGCATGGCAGGAAAAGCACTTCTTGTCAGCTGGTTGGCATAGATCACAATATTAATTCCGGCTGCTGCCAGTTCCTCTTCTGTAATAGAGGAGAAAGAAGTAGGCACCACCGTAATCGGTGTTGTCTGATCTGTCTCTCTGAATTGACGGCAGAATTCAAGGATCTCATCCGGTGTCTTTTTCCTGGAATGAATCATAATGCCGTCTGCACCGGCTTCTACATACGCTCTTGCTCTCGTCAGGGCATCCTCCATTCCCCGCTCCAAAATCAAACTTTCAATTCTGGCAATAATCATAAAGTCTTCCGTACGCTGTGCATCCTTACCAGCACGAATCTTTGCACAGAAATTCTCAATACTGTCCTGGGTCTGTTCTACTTCCGTACCAAACAGGGAATTCTTCTTCAGTCCTGTCTTATCCTCAATAATGATAGCGGAAACGCCCATTCGCTCCAGAGTACGTACATTATATACAAAATGTTCAATCAACCCGCCGGTATCCCCATCTAAGATGATCG
>SAMEA3663038__coassemble_321_pt1 | contig 16501 bp, 5 predicted proteins | sample SAMEA3663038__metabat2_low_PE_030 | metagenome-assembled genome bin SAMEA3663038 (sample SAMEA3663038) | pig gut metagenome | biome: pig gut; feature: pig-associated habitat; material: faeces | place: France | collected 2012 | reverse complement strand
CTCCTGATGCAACTGTTGTTGGCAAGACTGTTGCAAGTGATGCCGAATATATTCAGGCTGCGGCTGGACTTTCTCCAGAAACGGATACTATTGGCCGCTCATATATGGCTACGCTTCATAGCAATACTGCAGATACATGGACTGCAACAGGAGCCAATACTTATGACAAAACCAATGATGACGGTTATTATGTTGACGTTCCAATCTGGTTTAGAACATCAAGTAAAATGGATGTTAATTTATCTGTTGAGGCCTACGTCGGACCTGGTCCGGTTACTACAACAAATAATGAATTGTATAAAGCCGCAAGAGTCGTTATTATAGATCCTTCTGATACGAGTACAAGTTCACTTATTCCTTTGAAAGATTCTAAAAATACCGGATCAGATTTGGAGTGGAATTATTACGGTAGAACAGCTACAGGAAAAACAGCAGATTCAACAACTATTCAAAATGCTGCGGTAGCAGCATCTGGTACATACGGTGGAGATACATCAATTTATGCTGCTGCTAGCTACTATACTTCTAGTAATAAAGTGTGTACTGTATCCTCTGACGCTCAGTATGGTGAAGGAAAAAAAATTTTTGCTCGTATTTGGCTTGAAGGCGAAGATCAGGATTGCTGGAATAAGAATGCCGGTCAGGACTTCACTATCAACCTTAAGTTTAATAAAATTGAGACATCATAATACGACATATGATTATATCCCCCTCCTCCTAATCGAGGAGGGGTTAAATTTTATTTGATATGATGTCATAGCTTTGATAAATTCAGCAGAAATCAGACGAAAATACTTGAAATTTATATCTCTTTATAATATAATTATTTATATATATGTTCGGAATATTTATGCTATAGGGGGTGAGGCAGGATGAAGAACAGGGATAAAACCAGCATGAAAGTTTCCTCTGCTGTGAATCAGGATGAACTTAAGGTAATTAAGAGGAAGTTCATTGTTATGCTGGCGGCTATGGGGATGCTGGCTGCAGCTATACTTGTATTTCGGTCGACTGCTTGGTTTACGAGTAATAAGGATGTAAGCGGAGATGGGATACAGATGACGGCGAGTGATACGCTGTTTGAAATTGCAACAAAAGGCGAAAATGTCCGAAACAGTGAAATCATATCTCAGGCAGACAGCGAATATGGATCGGGCAGCAGAACTGAGATTGACAGTACTACATATTACAAAACAGGAAGTACCGAGAAGCTCTTGCTGCGATTCGATACGGGAGACAGTGAGATCGGACCAGGCGACAGCGGAGAAGTAAGCCTTTATGTAATCCCTAAGCAGGATGGTGATCTGAATGTCAGGATCACACTTGATATAGTGGCTTATACCATGCTTGATAAAAAAGATTCTAACGGTAATATCATTTATCAAAAGGATGAAAATGGCAGCCCTGTACTGGACGAGTCAGGAAACAGTAAGCCTGAGCAGGTGCTTGCAAAGATCACAAATGATATGGCAGATGACAACCATCTCACACCGTCTGAGGTGGCGGAATACACTGCTGCTGCCGATTACCTGAAAGGACATATCATGTTCTTTGGTGACGAGGGCGATACCGCTAATTCTGACGAAAACGAGCGGTATTACTATAAAACACCGTATACAGCAAGAGAGTTCACTGAAAAGTTTGTAAATGCGGAAATGGGAAAAGCTTACCGGATTCCGGTCTACTGGATGTGGCCAAACACCTTCGGACAGATTGCACTTCCCGATAACTCCACCGGTCAGCGGAGTGGATATCCTATTCTTAAGGATACTGACACAGAAAGCAAGACTCTCGTGGCGGACTATCTGAAAGCAAACAAATCGAGCGTATTCACCAATTACACAGAGATCACCGATACAATACTCACAGCCCCGGATGAAAGCACCAATTTCAAGCTGCTTAGTGATGGATATAATCGGGCTGACTTCATAATTGGAACAAGTGTGTCTTATTTTATGATTGAGGTCAGTGTAGAGGCTGCAGAGTGATTCTATGAAAGGAGAACGGCAAATGAAGGATGCTATTAACAAAATCAAAATGCTGTCCGTTCATAAAAAGGTGCAGCTACTAACAGCGGCGATACTGACCATTTCCGTTTTCACAGCGATACCGGTATATGCATGGTTCAGCAACCAGCGTAAGGCGGCAGAGATGTACAAGGTGGCATACCCCAATTCGCTGTATATTAATGCTGCACACAGAGAGGATAGAATGTATTTTGGACTTGATGCGGTTGATGTCAATGATTATGTCAGAGGTGAAGATGGTATCCCTGTCAAAGATACGAATGGCAATATGATTCCAATTACCGAAAAAAAATATGTGTTTACTGTTTCTGGCAGCAATGCTGATAAATTTATACTGCAGGTGGCTCATACCAATAACAATCTGTTCAACTATAAAATATATGAGGCAAAGCAGTATGATTACCTTGAAGGCGAGGCACCTGAAGGTGCGGATTCTGATAAAATCGTTCCAGCCGGCACAAGCGATGTCAATGTCATTGAGTATAAGACAAATCCGGGTGGATATACTGAAAACCCGCTGGTATTTGCATCTGACCCTGTCAACAAAACATCTGAGGAAACTAAATATTACGTAATTGGAAATATGATTAACGGCAAATATCTCAACAATGAAAATAATAATAAACAGATTGGCGCCGATAACCTTGCCGCTAATAATGATAAATATTATACTGAGAACTACGGGGAGAACACGAATACAGAAGCTCATGCTGTTCCCTCCTACTGGCAGGCAGAATTGTCTGCAAATCCTGACGCGAACAAGCAGTTCTGCAAGTACTTTGTTCTCAGAGTGACATGGAATACGACAGAACAAGACGCCAACAAAAAGAAGGAAACTGACATGATCTATTTTTCGGTACTGAGAACCCAATGATTCGATTGCCAAATTTCAGGAAAGGAGCTGCTGAAAATGAAAGACCGCGTTTACAACTTCATAAAAAAGCGATGTCTGCTTCTTTGGACGATACTGGCAGCTCTGACGCTGACGAGTATGTATGTATCAGCTGAATATCTGGGAGAGAACAGTGTAATGAAGCGGGTGGTCATTGCAGATTCAGAGCAGAAAGCAATGTTCTCGTCAAATATACTTGAGGAAAACGGAGAAAAGGTCTATCAGCCCAAATATTTATCTGCCTTGTCCGAGGAGGATAAAGTGCAGGGAAAAGCATATGATATCAGCCTTCTTCTCTGGAATTACAGTCGTAATAACCCGTCAAAATGGTATTCGCAGGATATCAAATATACGCTGACTGCTACGCTTGTAAAGCAGGACGGAACGCCGCTGATATCAGAGGGGCTCGATGAAAACAAAACCATCATGATTCTGAAAGATGGTGAAGAAAAATGTAAACTAAACAGTTTATCACTTTCCGGAAATTTTTCTGATACGTTGATTTATAAAACAAGCGGCACAACGGATAATACGTACACAATTAGGTTTTCTAATAATTGGAATTTACAGGATGATATGAACATTTGTGTACAGCTTATCGCCACACCTGACAAAGCCGGAAACGCTGATAAATATAAAGACATCAGTAAGATAGGTGCAATCATCGGTCTGCGTGAGTTACAAAGCATGGGTTCATCCGGCTGGCAGGTTTATCTTAATGAACAAAGAAGCGGCGGCGATCCGAAAGACTATGATGCATATAATCTCGTTGTGACCGGTTCGGGTAACGCGGACATAATCCTGACGATCGATACAAATAAACTGGAATTCAACAAGTATTTCTATGACGAAAATCTCAGAATAAAAAACTTTACAGCCGAAGAAGTTGTGTACACAAAACCGGATGAAAACGGGATTGCGACAATGAATATAAAAGCAGATGCAAGTAAAAACAGAGGAACAGAAGAAAAACCGGAGTACAGAAACAGATATGATATACAGCTTTATAAAAAATATGACAGCAATACTATCGATCCTGAGAACTGGAGTTTCTTTGCAGAAGATAACGGCAGTGCAATGGCGGAAGGTGTGTGGCTGATTTACAAAGTTAACACAGATGAAAGCTGACAGTACTTTTAATCATTAGGAGTAGATGCAAATGAATAAATATATAAAGAAAATGACACAAAGCAAAGCATCTAAACGAATTATAAGCGGACTTACGGCATTTGTGATGCTGTCTGGTGCTTTGCCTGTGAATGATATGAGTAATATCGGTGATTTTTTTTCAGGATTCGGTTATTTTAGTCTCCTGCCTCTGATTGCTTCCGCGGCCGATCCGTCAGAAGCTGATGATCCGACATTTCAGCATAATCCTGATACATTTGAAATCACAGTAAAGAATTCTGAATTTGCAGACTATTCACGCAGTTGTCAGACTTATGCAAAATACCATCAGCAGGACAAGATAACGATTACTGATCTGGATGATACATCGATTTCTGATGCCATTAATTTTGCGGGACTTGGTACAGCCGCATATCCGTTTGCCGGAAGTATTGCATTTGACGGTAACACAGATATTACGCTGAATCTTGATGGTCCCCTGTTCAATTATGTCTATGACACCGTAACAATTGAAAATAACGGAAACCCGCTAAAGCTTTCGAGATATTATTACAGAGGTTCCAGTGCTTCTGATACCACACCTGTCCTTGCACAAAACGTACTTTCCGGAACAGGTACGAAAGCTAAATGGGACATCAGTATCGTGAAGCCTACAAATAGTGATGATTATTATCTGAAACCTTTTGGTGGTCTGATTGGCAGAATGTGCAAGGGTGATAACTCCGATACCGACTCTCTCTCGATTGAAGTAACAATGAACGCTGACGGTTCTGACAATGGTGCTGTCGAGATTAAAGGAACCACCGATATCGGATTGATATGCGGTTATATGGAAGAAGGTACATCGCTGACAGCCTCATTCTCTACAAACAGAGGCGGCGGCAAGGGTATCAGCAGTATCTCCACCAGTTCCGGAAACGCAGGCGGTCTGGTCGGTACAATGGAAAGAGGGGCTGCTCTGACCTATTCCGGCAACCAGTATCAGGCGGATGGTGAAGGGATTAAAACTGCCGACGGATATGCCGGAGGGATTGCAGGTAAAAACGAAGGAGGCGCTATTACTCTGGAGGCTTCCCGTACAATCTCGCAGCACATTGAAGGCACACTTGGTTCCGGTAGTATTTACGGTTATTACAAGCCGGCTGTGAGCGTAAGGTTTGCTGTAACGGATTATACTATCACAAGTGGTTGTCAGGTCAACGGAAGCGGAAGCATTGGTGGTCTTTTTGGCGTACTTGAAAATAATTATGATATGGCTATCGAGGGAGCAGAAAACGGAACGTCTTTCACAGCAACCCATGAAGACGGTGCTGCCTATGCATTCGGCGGTCTGATTGGTACATATCGCTCTGATAAACTTGCAAACTCACTGGTCATAAAAAATCTTTCCGTGACTCCATCCAGAGGAACGAGTACATTCTATGGCGGTGGCATTGCCGTCATTGATGACACTATTAATTCATCATATGTAAAATTTGAAAACTTTACTGTTACTAATGCAGCTGGTGCGAACGGAATAACATTCGGCGGACTTGTTGCAAAAGCTGATAACAGTTTTGTTGAAGCCAGCAACACAACAATTTCGGTCGGCGGTAACTTTAGGGGCGGTGCAGCGGTTGGCAGCCTTGAAAACGGTGTACTGAAGTTAAGCGGGAAATTTGATATTTCAGGTGCTGCCCCAGGTTCACCGAACGATGATTACAGGGAAGGCAAGATTGTTGGCTATCGTGATAATGCACTGATCTATGCTGATAACTGGACTTATTCCGGAAATGATGCTGAAGTTGATAATATCGGCTCCTGGGGAGATATCATTGTTTTTGACGATACAAAGCTGAAAAAAGCAGATGTACTAACCGAAAAAACTGATCATACAATTACGATAACTGAGCCGGGAGAATCTATAAATATCAATAGTGTGGCTGACTATGCTAAAACATCACTGGCTTTTCAGATAGATTCTCGAGATAATAAGGTGCTGACTAATGATAAAGCAGCTAAAAATTCCGGGGATATTACATTTGGCTCAGACCAAACCGCTGTGACTATTGATCTTACCGGTACAGGGCTTCGGGGCATAACAAGAGACAATACTGAAAACGACAGGATTCCGGAGGAATCAGACAATGCTGATTACACTGGCACAATAACCGGAAACAACGCAACAATCATTCTGGATTTTGAGAATGTCGGTGGTCTGCCGGTCTGTCGTCACAAGTACAATGGTATGTTCGCCTTTGTTCATAATACAACTGTAAAAAATCTTAAATTCGAAGGTAAACTGAACCTGAATGCAGTGCAGGCTAATGTCCGAATGTTTGGTGCTTCCTTCACGAGCGAAGCATATGGTACCTTTAAAGCAGAAAATGTCGAGGTTAACACAGTGTTTACAACAGAAGGCAGCAAGGAGGTATGTGTTGGCGGACTGCTGGGCTGGGGAGCTTCTTCTATAGGTGATATTACCGTTTCTGCTAGTACCTTTAACTGTAATATTACTGATAACAACACTCATACGGACAATAATTCTAAAAACAGTTGCTTCGGGGGCGTAATTGGGAAAATAAACCACACCACCGATTCGACTATTAACTGGAATTTCGATAATCTAAATATTACAGGTTGTATCACAAGCAGCACAGGCAGTCCAAGCAGACTTGGCGGATTGATAGCTGTTATTGACCAGCATACCGGTGTTACAGATCGCAGCTTGAATCTGACTAATGTCAATGTGAACGGGTTGACATTGAGCGGAACGGGTACAACTATGGGTGGTCTTCTCGGCTATTCGTGGCTGAATGTGAATACCACGTTCCATAATGTAAATGCTACCAGTTCAAATATTATTTCTGACAGCACTAACAATGCCAAGCTTGCAGGACTTGTATATCAGGGCACCGGTCACTGGGTTGTGGAAAAGACAGGCAGCAACCCCGGAATTAAAATCGATGGACTTACTGTTGATGCCGAAAAAGCTGACTCTTTTGGCATGATTGTCAATCAAGGAAAAAACAACAATGACACAGCGATATTCCTTGAAATAAAAGAAGGGGCTTATATTATAAGTTCTTCCAACTTTGTCAATTTGAAGTCCGGATGCGTTTTTGATGAAATCGTTGCGTACAGCGCAAACGGAGATATCAACGCAAACGGTCAGGGTGTTGTTTCTATCAATGTCGGCGGTCTTAAGATGGACGGCGCAAGCGGCAGTAATACATACAATGCACAGACAGAAAGAGGAAAGATAGCTAATAGACACACAAGATATTATTATAATCTTGATACAATAAGAGAAAAGTCGAGTCCGAGCGACGCTGAAAAGCTTATGCTCTGGGCTTTGAGTCGTTATGCCCATTCAAGTATAAGTACTTATTTTACAAATAGTTTTAGTGGGAATGTTATTCCAAATAAAACTTATGATATGCGGGGTTACAGCTGGTATCCTGTTGATGTTAACGATACCGTGACCGTAAATGGAACATTCATATTCTATAACAGCGAATTTGAAGGAAGTGAGGCTGCGAAAACAAGTACTAATCATTTTACATCGCTTGGTGCAAAAGAAGCGGACTATACACAGCATCATCTTATGCAGAATGGTCTGTTCAGAGATGTTACAGGTACGCTCAATGTTGGAAATGTGACATTACAGGGCAACGTTGGAACGGATGACTACGGTTCGGGTGCGCTTGTCTGGGGTACGGTAAAGGGAAGTTCGGCTTCAAATACTGCAACAGTGAAAATGGCTGATGGCGGAAGTATCAGCCTTGACGGAGTTTTTGTGCATGATCTTGCTGATTACAATCCTCTGCTGATCAATAAGATAAGCTCATACTCGACTGTTTCGATAGGTAATGTGTCAAATACAGCAAAATATAAAACCGACAACAAGTTCAAGGCGGCAACCAGCCTTATTGGACAAGTGGGAAAAAATGATGCAACAAATATCAATATCGGTTTTGACAAAATTAAGCTTGATGGCAGAAAAACAGAACAATCAGGCAACTATGACCTTAATCTTGTGTATAATACAGATTGTTCACTGTTCACTCATGCTACACTTCTTGAATCGTTCCAGTATGATTCAGGTTCTTCGGGAATTTATAACTATACATATGCCGAGGACTGGGGCGAAGGTGCTGAGACTGCTCCGAGAAATGTGACTTATGGTTCGGAGATAAGTGACGGCACTACTCGCAACCAGTATTTTGGGGAGGAGTTTTGGTATTACAACGAACCAGCTGAACCTGATGCTAATGGTAAAGTCAAGTATACTGAAGATGCAAGATATACAAGATATAAAAAACTTGACACTGGAGAAGCAGAAAAGGGTAACGGTAAAGATTCAGAAGGCAATTATGTAAGTCCGCATGTTTTCAGTGGCTTTCTTCCTTACGTTTATGATGCCAGTACGAAAGCGAATGTAGGCAGTGAAAAGAAATATCAGCTCAGTGTTAATCATGCAATACCAAAACTATCCGGATGCGGAACATATAATGACCCATATCAGATTTACACAGGTGAGGATTTGGAAAATATCGCAAGACTCATTAATGGAGAAACCGGGTTTTCGATTCGGCTTCCAAATCTGAATGAAGGTAATACATCAACTGATTCTGCAATCCTCTACAAAAAGAAGTGGAATGATTATGGCGATACTGAATATACATGGGATGGTATCAACAAGTTCAAACCAGACACTGGAAATAGTGGATATACTCAAGAGCAGGTTCGCACCTACCTTGCCGGTGCTTACTATAAACTTAATGCAGATATTACCTTGTCAGCGGTAGATGGAAATTCGGGTTTTATCGGACTTGGCAATACAACTGCTGAATTCGCTGTTTTCCGCGGCGTAATTGTGGGTGACGGACACACGATCACTAACAAGAGTCAAAATCCGCTCATTATTACAAGCTATGGAAGTGTAGTCAAGGACGTTATTATCAATGTAGACACAGATATTACGATTGCCAATGTAACTTCCGGACAAATATTTTCGTATAATAGTGGAACCGCCTATGGTGCAGTGATGGGAAAGGTTTTAGGCGGTGATAATATCATTGACAAGGTCACTGTGAACTTTAATGAATATAATATCATTCTCAGAAAAAATGGATCAAACAATCAAAATAAGTTGATCCCCATTGGCGGATATGTAGGTGCTGCTGTGAAAGGCTGCCTGATTTTCCGCAATATGAGAGAACTCTCTGCATCGGACAGAATGGGGCTGAAAGCAGATACCGTTGTGGATTATAATAATACAACATCAAATTTGGTTGATTCCGAAACAATTGAATGGCTTTATGTTAACCCCATTGTCGGCAGAGTGATTAATTGTGCAGTATTTACGGAGAGCGATGCATATCGTCCGTTTGAAGATGGTACAAGAATGTATTATGATGAAAACGGTGATGAGCAGACTTATACATGGCCTGACGGCGAAGTGACCATGAAAAATGGCACAAAAAATTATTCCATTGCAGATATCACAGACACATTGCAAATATTTGAAACCACGAAACCTAAGCTTACAGGCACAAGGGATACTACCAATAAGGATGATTTCAGACTATACTCACAGACCACGCTGACATTTCCAAATGCACAGTCGTTGTACATCGCATCGTTGGTAACGCAGTGTGGACTTAGCACCGGACAATATCCTGCAAGAAGTGCTCAACAGGGCAAACTAGATGGTGGATTCTATGAGATAGATAACTGGGGACCATTATCCTACTATGATTACAGATCTACGCATATTGCCAATTATGATATGGTGGGAAGCTATGATTTTACGATATCTCCTGAGCCGGATTCCGGAAAAGAATATGCAGATTACTTAAAAGCAAAAACGGATATGTCAACAAGGTTGAGAGGTTCTAAAATTGATACCACTGCTGAACTGGCAGAAAGAACAGAAACGATTCCGTATATCATTGGAAAATATACCCCTAAGATAGTGGACGAAGAAAATCCTGAAACAAACTATGGTTACATTGCATTGTGCATGACACACCAATATTCTTATCTGAACTTGATATTCAGTGGAGATGAAACAACATACTATATGCCTGACGGATTCCGTGGTATAGGTATGATTGGTTATAAAAACTTTCACAACAGTTATTCTGATGAAGTATATCAGGATATGATTGCTCACATTTTTGGTGTTTCAGGTAATGGTAAAGTAATCAGTCTTAATATGAGCCTACTAAATTATAGTGGAACCGATAGCTATTTGCCAGAGTCTAGTATTCTCGGATTCGGTTTTTTTGATTCCATTATGATGAATAAGGGAGATGCATCTTTAACGACAATTGATCCCGATAAAGATGAAGCCCACAGAATTCAGGACTTTACACTTACAGGCAATGTTAGGTATGATGTAGTAGACCTTAGTACAGGTAGTATTCCGTCATATACAGAAAGCCAGGTCAAAAACATAAAAAAATACCTTTCTGTAGGTGGACTGATTGGTACTGTAGCTTGGAGAAATGGCAAAAAAGATAAGTTTAAAACAGCTTTGAAAACTGTAACTCCTTCAAATTTGGAGGTTTCAGGTGTAACTTGTACGGGCGGATTGATAGGTTATAATATATCAGAAAATGATAAGGATTCTAAGACTACTATTTCCGATATTTCGCCAGAAAAGCTTAAAGTTTCTTCTGGCATATATGCAGGAGGTCTGATAGGCTATTCCACAAACACGGCTCTAGATATTCAAGATGTTATAATAAGAGAACCTAATATCATCAGCACCTATACGGGCTCAGTAAATAGTTATAAAAATTCTGTAGGCGGTGTAGTTGGCTATGTTGATACAGGTACTGAAAACTACGGAGTTGAGCTGAAAAATATAACAATAGGAAATAAAGCTGCAAGTGAAAGCACGAGCTTTGGTTATAAAGATGCAACAACTCAAGAAGTAACTGTTGTTGGTGGTCTGATTGGTAAAAATTACACAAAGTCAACAAACAGATTAAGTGAAATTACTTATTCTACAAAGATAGAAGACTGCAATATCTATAACGTAAACCTTAACGGTCACAGAGTAGGCGGTATAATAGGAAGCAGTGAAAATAACAGTTCCATAACATCAGTAGCCATTTACAATACGCATGTAATCAGCACGCTGGGATCATCAATAAAAGGTGTGTCAAATACGAAAAATAACGGCAGAGGCTGTGCCGGCTTCATAGGGTATTTCCGTACATCCAAAGATGATAATGTAATAGACGGATGCAGTCTTGAAGGATATGATCTGTATTCTGCTCTGGAAGCTGGTGCTGTTTCTGGAAACACAGATGGCGGTACAATCAATATCAGAAATTTTAAGATCAGTGATACTAATATTCGTTCAAGCAAGAGGGTTGGCGGTCTTTATGGATGGAATAAGACAAATATCTTAGGATGCAATATCCTGATGAATAATGTTTTGTTTTATAATTATGACTCTGATGAAGTCCCCAATAATGAATGTGGTTATTTATGCGGTAATTTTAATGATAGTGGTAAAAGAGTAAAGATAGCCGGTTTTTCTCGTAAGGGTATTATCAATCGTGAAAAAATGCTGGGAAACAAATCATCAGATTATGATTTTGGTACCGGCGGCTATGTAATCTTCTCCGATTACGAAGGCAAGTGCCTTACCAACAGTAAGAGCAAAGTATTCTCTGATATAAACAGAGAGAAAAACGTCACAGATTATAATGGGAAAATAGTCACAGATAACTCACCGTATATTACTTCCAGTCCGAAAAGTTTTATCAGCAACAGCCAGTTCCTGGTTGGTGACGGAGTCAGTGCAGTTTCTTTCGCTCAGACACCGTTCATGAAGATTATAACCGACCGTGTGAATGATGTTGCGGGTGCATATAAAACATCGACTGAGCTTACAGATGAACAGATAGCAGCAATCAAAAACCAGTTTACCCACTCGCTGGAGGAATTTGACGCCTCAACCGGAGTTGACCATGATTTTCCACTCCTGATTGTCAACGACACAGATCCCACTGCAACCACAGATCTAATTAATAACTACCTGGGAACGCTGACAAATACAAAATATAATTTTGCTGACAATACCAAAAATGCGATATATGCTGTGGCACTAAACACCTGTATTTTTAATACGGAAACCGGCAAATTTGATATAATAAAAGACAAAGACGCCAATCTTTATCACAGTACTGTCGGCAATAACCAGCACTGTTTCCGAATGGATGCAAATTCCGTCGATAACGGTCATGACTATGCACAGTTTACCCTGCTTGATGTTCAGTTCAAGGATCCGGCAGATACGAGCAAGGTTGCATATCATCTGTATGTTCCTGTGATTGTCAAAAAACTGCTCCAGTTTGAATTCAATGCCTCCATCGAATCCGGCACGAGCTATTATCCAGATGCATACAGCACTAAGAAAACGCTCTTTGAAAATCTCGGAAATCCGGCAACAATCAAGTTTGAATATACCTATGACAGGGATGCGGATGGCTGGATTAAGGCAATCAATGAAGGTGAAACCATGTCAGGCAATCTTAATAAGGCTCTTGCAGTGACATATTCAGGGGGTAAGTGGCCGGACAATACGGGACTTGTTCTTGTGGATGCCAGCAACAAAGATAAATTTTACTACCTTGATAAACCGACACAAACAGCCAGTCTGCCGCTTTCCTCCTTTAAGGATGAAAAAGGTAACGGCTATGTTCCTGTTCCATTAAACGACCTTATGCAGATCACAATTACGCCTGACAGCAATGGTACGCTTATGCTCAACAATGATGAGAATGGTAACAACACAGCTGCAAATGCTACTGTAAAGGATAAAAACGGTATCTACTACAGATATATCACATCAAATGATACACCGTCTCAGAAATACATGGCAACAAGTGTAACTGATATCCAGCCGGAGAGATACTATCTCAGTATCTTTACAAAAAAGAATGACAATGACGGCAGCATCTATCACATAGCACTTTCTTCATTGGATAAATTCAATGAAAATCAGGAATTAACAGGATGGAGACCTAACAAGGTAATTAGTAATAAAAACCAGCCGGTGCACCTGGTTACCGGGATGCTCTATGAAACCAATTATAAACTGACTGCTTCATCCGCTACGACCTCACAAATTATGAGCAGTACCAATTCGCATCTTGATGTAACTATGAATTCCACTATTTCACTTACAGCAAATGCGGTCAATAATGGTGTACCCGGAAATATGAAAAGTGCAGGTTCATCAACCATCTATCAGACATTCCTTATGACGTATGATACGATAAAAACAAAAGGAGAATCATCTGTAATCGGATTGAATGAAAATGCTTACCCGTATACAAATGTTCTTTCCTATAAGATCTACAAAGGTAAAACAGCAACGGAGACAGAACTATACAAGGACATTCTCGGAGAAACGAATGGCTATACTCCAACTATCTCCGGCACAAATTTCATTGATCTATGGAATAAACAGAATCTGATCTCACTGCTCAGAGAATCATCAAACGGTTATTCTGTCACCCTCAGAACCAACTTCTGGGTCGGCTATGAACCCGATGCGCTTGGATACCAGTTTCCAAAAAAGAATGCCGGTGAGTCCGATGTGGAGATTGGTGCAAAGGTAATAGGCTATTCCAATATTTCTTCCGCACTGGCAAGCTTAAACTACAGCGAAAGCACATGGAGAGCTGAGGGAGATAAAAGATACTACACAGAGGATGATAGCAGTGCGACTCTGACCTATAATGCGGATACCACACCTGGCAGCAGTTCGGGGTTATACAGTTCACTGGGCATCAATTCAGTTGAACTGGGTGATACTACATCACACATCAGTTCTACAGCAGTTTATGATATATCTGCGCTGAAATCATCAGGCGAGTATGTTGAATTCAATATCAGCCTTTCAAGCAGAAAGGCTGGCTACGAAAACAAATTGAAAATTGATCAGTATATTGAAAGCATGGAGATTAAGGGCATTTCCGAAGATCCATTGCTCAAGCTTGATCATGGAACACTAACGACTACTAATGATAGTAATATCAAGGTCACCGAGAATGCGAACGGAACAGAGTATACACTCAGGGTGAAAAAGAATCTGCTCCCGACACTTGGACAGGATAAGGTTTATACAGTCAGACTGACGTATGATATCTATACAGGAAATACAAAGTTCAATCAGACTGGCTTGGCGTATTCCAATTACATGTTGACATTAAATGCTGCATTATATGACAGCATGAACAGTGAAAACTTTAGCCCATCCTCCAACAGTTCTGATCATATCATTTATACCAATGCAAGGGTACAATCAAAGGTAATGGATTAAGCATAACAAAAGGCAAATAGAAAAAAACAACGGCTGTGAACGGTAGAATTACTCTACTACTCACAGCCGTTCTTCTTTTATTCCTGTACTTTACCGTGTGCTGTATCCAGCAAAAAAATCATTACGTATCAGAATGTATATTACACAGAGAAACAAATCAAACATACATTACGTTTATCTGAAAAGAGTATGTAATATAATTTAAGATTTTGCAGTATTGTTGATATTGTCGTTTCGTAATATATTTTCATCAAACCCACTCCAATCTCTTGCAATTTTGCTAACTTTGGAGTATAATAAAATGGAAGGTCTGTAATGTTTCGTCATCACGGAGGTGATTCTGATGGGAACATATCTGAACCCCGGTAACAGTAGTTTTGGAAGAATACTGAAAACCGATTATATTGATAAAACGGGATTGATTGCGCTCATCAACGAGAGAGTTGATACCGAAGAAAGCCTGATTTGTATCAGCCGTCCCCGCCGCTTTGGAAAATCTTATGCTGCACGGATGTTATGTGCATATTACGATCACACCTGTGATTCCCATAAATTATTTGAGAAATTAAAGATCAGTAAAGATATAAGTTACGAGGAACACATCAACAAATATAATGTGATATATCTTGACGTTGCCTCATTTATGTCGGAACTGAAACGGCAGAAGCACAGTATAAAAGATGTGGCAAATGATATAGCAGAAACTATAAGAAGTGATCTGGTTGCTGATAAACCCGAACTTTCTGAAATATCCAGAGTTTCAGAGTGTCTGAAAAAATATGTTGAACTTACAGAAAAAAAGTTTGTGTTTATAATAGACGAATGGGATGTTGTGATACGTGAAGCTAAGAACGATAACGTTACACAAACAGCATATCTGAATCTTCTGAGAGAATGGTTTAAAAACGGTAATTTTACAGAAAAAACTGTTGCAGCAGCATATATGACTGGTATTCTGCCTGTCAAAAAGGATGGTTCGCAGTCTGCAATATCCGATTTCAGGGAATACCCGATACTGAATCCTGCAGAATTTGCGGAATATACAGGTTTTACCGAAAAGGAAGTCCGTGATCTTTGTGAGCGAAATAAAATGAATTTTGATGAAGCCAGAAGATGGTACGATGGGTATTCATTTGAAAAGGCAGAGTCCATATACAATCCGTATTCTGTTATGATGGCGATGAAAAGCAGAGAATATGGATCGTACTGGAAGCAAACTTCTGCTGCCGGCCCTCTTTTATCATTTATCAACGTCCAGATTCAAAAAAATAACGGACAGAAAAGTGCACTTGAGACCAATATTCTAAAATTAATAGCGGGTGAAAAAATAAAAGTAAATGTAAGCAGATTTAATAATGACTTCCAGACTTTTAATTCAGAAGATGATGTGCTTACTTTGCTTGTACATCTTGGTTATCTTGCATATGATAAGGGTACCTGTCGCGTGCGTATACCAAACGAAGAAGTACGGACGGAATTTAATGAACTGCTGGAAGAACCTCAGCATTCAAATCTTGCTGCTCTTATTATGCAGTCTGAGAAACTGCTGTCGGATACGCTCGCAGGAAACAGTGATGCTGTTGCCGAAACTATCAAAAAAATCAGAGAAACAAACTACGCTCCATCATATTACAATAACGAGCAGTCTCTCCGATATGTTATTAAGTTCGCATACATTGTATGTATTGACCGCTATATGAAAGTCGAGGAACTGCCAAGCGGCAAAGGATTAGCTGATGTGGTATATATTCCAAAAATCGATACAGCACTTCCTGCCTTGGTAGTTGAGCTGAAATGGGACGAAACAGCTAACGCTGCAATAAATCAAATCAAAAAGAATAATTATCCTGCGATACTCGCAAATCACTGTGGCGAGATAGTTCTGGCAGGAATCAATTATAACAGCAAAACTAACGAACATACCTGTAAAATCGAACGAATAGTTAAATAAATCCTGATCATCAGACTTCACTTTACGGCAGGGATACAAACATCTGTATCACTGCTGAATCAGAAAACGGGGGGATAAAATGTCGGACAGATCAAAGATACGAGAAAGCATAACAATCGACGGTGTAAGAGCCATAGAACTTATGTACCGGGCAATACGTCGCACGGATA
>SAMEA3663038__coassemble_285_pt1 | contig 17957 bp, 18 predicted proteins | sample SAMEA3663038__metabat2_low_PE_030 | metagenome-assembled genome bin SAMEA3663038 (sample SAMEA3663038) | pig gut metagenome | biome: pig gut; feature: pig-associated habitat; material: faeces | place: France | collected 2012 | reverse complement strand
TTTATGCATGAACATTATAAAGAGCCTCTTTCCTTAAAAGATATCGCAGACAGTATCCATGTCAGCAAAAGCGAATGCTGCCGCTGTTTCAAACGTGCAATGCAGATTTCGCCTTTTGATTATCTTCTGATGTACCGGATCTATGAGTCTGCCTGCAAAATGCAGCGTGATGATTCAGAAGCCGGCTCCATTCACTCGCTGGCTGTCTCGGTTGGATTTCATAATACCAGCTATTATAATAAAATTTTTAAAAAATATCTTTCCTGTACACCTACCGAATATCGTGGAATCATCAGAAAAAGCCACCGTGATGCTTTAAATCCTTACGGCATTCCTTTTGCAAGACTGTAAACGCCTCCAAACAAAGTCTCATTTTTAATTGTAAACCTATTTTATGAATATGATTGACAATCAAGAAGTCATGTGCTACAATTCGAATCCGGAGGTGGAACAAAATGGAAACGAATGAAAAAAGAAACAAAAAAACTCTTGATCTTGTATATATCGGTATTTTTGCTGCAATCATCGCAGTCTGCTCCTGGATTTCGATCCCTTTAACTGTACCGATTACTTTGCAGACAATGGGTATTTTTACGGCAGTCGGCATTTTAGGCGGAAAACGAGGAACATTATCCGTTCTGATTTACATTCTTCTTGGAGCTGTCGGAGTTCCGGTATTTGCAGGTTTTTCCGGTGGAATCGGTGTCATTCTCGGGACAACCGGCGGTTATATCATCGGCTTTTTATTTTCCGCTCTGATTATGTGGGGAATGGAAAAACTATTTGGAAAAAGCCAGATCATCCTGGCAATCTCTATGGTAATCGGGCTTCTGATCTGCTATGCCATCGGTACTGTCTGGTTTATGGTAGTATATGCAAAGACCTCTGAAGCAGTAGGATTAGGAACTGTCTTAGGCTGGTGTGTCTTCCCGTTTATCATACCTGACTTGGTGAAAATTGCAGTTTCTCTCTTTCTGACCAACAGATTAAGAAAGGTAATTCAATGAAAAGTGATTCCGTAAAAGACAGCTTTATAAAATTAAGGGCACATCATGGGATGTGCCTTGCTTTTTTTGAAGGAAAAGGATATAGTGATGACTTCTGTGCACATATGCAGTGGGTATTAAACATGCTGCAGAACAATCCCGAAATACAGGTAGTCGCTGAAAGCGATCTCATCTGCAGTAAATGCCCCAATTTACAGGATGGCATCTGCACTACCCCCGACCTGGTAAAGCAATATGACACCCGGGTTTTATCCCTGTTTGGATTGACCGAAAATACCAGACTTCCCTGGGAAAAATTTTCAGCTCTTGTAACCGATCACATTTTATCCTGTCAAAAACGCGAGTCTGTCTGTGGCAGTTGCCAGTGGAACGACATCTGTAGTTCCAAAGAACCATCCTATCGTCATTGATTGGTGTTTTTTTGTATGTTACAATATGCATGGTAACAATCCATTTTATGTTTAATCCATCCATACAAAAACATGTACCGGGAGATTCGTTGATTATGACAAAGAATTCCGTTCTTACGATTCTACGAAATGAAAACAAGTATATATCCGGGGAAGCGATCAGCCGGATGCTCGGCATCAGCAGGGCAGCGGTCAATACTGCCGTAAAATCCCTGCGTGCAGAAGGCTATGATATATTGTCTTCTACCAATAAGGGATATTATCTGAATGCAGTCCCGAACTGTTTATCTACAAGTGAACTCTCGGCCTACCTTCCCAAGCAGAGAATGCAGTCCGTATTGTGCATTGATTCCGTGGATTCTACCAACAACCGGTTACGGGAACTGGCATTGTCCGGGGCACCGGATGGACAAATTGTCATTGCCAATGAACAGCGAAGCGGCCGCGGGCGGCGTGGAAGGAACTTCCTTTCCCCCAAAGGCAAGGGCATCTATCTATCCATGCTGTTTCATCCCGCCAATGTACCTACAGATGTAATTGAGATCACAGCATGGACAGCCGTAGCAGTCAGCAATGCAATTCAGACAGTCTGTGGGATCCGCCCCGGAATAAAATGGATCAATGATCTGCTTGTCAATCAGAAAAAGATCTGTGGTATTTTAACCGAAATGTCTGTGGAAAGTGAAAGCGGTTATATTCAATATATCATCATAGGAATTGGTGTAAATGTCAATGAAATGCCGGAGGATTTCCCGGAAGACTTAAGGAAATCCACCACCTCGTTATCTGCTGAAACGGGCAGCGAATACTCCCTCGCACATCTTGCCTCCGAAATAATTAAGGAGCTTGATCTTATGCGGAATGCATGGCCGCAGGAAAAACAGGCTTATTTAGATGCTTACAGAAAAGACAATATTACGATCGGAAAAGAAATTTCCGTTATTGATCATACCGGAGAAAAGCAGGCCACTGCCACCTCAGTCAATGATGATTTTTCGTTAAATGTCCTCTACCCTGATGGAAGTACGGAAAAACTCTCCAGCGGAGAAGTCAGCATCCGCGGGCTGTATGGAAAGGACTGACCCTCGATACAGGCTATAAGAATTCTCTTTTATGCTTTTTGATTATACCACCCTACTTAAGCCATCTTCAGAATTTAGACCCGGAAATATGTCATCAGCTCTTTCAAATCATTGGACATCTGCTTCATATCTTCTGCCTTAACAGATACATCCTTTACTGACTCGGCAATATTGGCAGCACTCGCCGTCACCTCTTCATTGCTTGCTGCATTCTCCTCGCTGATAGCACTCAGATCATTAATATTGGCGATGATGTCATTCTTGAGGCTTTCCAGCTGAACTGTCCTCTCATGGATATTGGAGGCCACTCCCAGGCTACCTTCAATGGAACTGCTTAATGCCTCAAAACACATTTGCGTCTCTGTAATATTTTTCTGTTCCATATCGATGATCTCGCGGATCTCTTTTGATAAGCTGACAGAAATACTGGACTTCTCAAGAATATTATCGGCAATCTGTTTGATTGCTTCTGCACCACTTGTACTTTGTTCAGACAGGTTCTTAATCTCTCCGGCAACAACAGCAAAGCCACTTCCTGCCTCACCGGCATGAGCTGCTTCTATGCTTGCATTCAAGGACAAAAGCTCTGTCTGGTTTGCAATATCCAGAATCAGCTTGACAGCTTTGTTGATTTCCAGAATAGCCTCATTGGTATTCTGAATCTGCTCTGAGATCTGTTCCACAGCCTCAACAGACTTATTGGAGCTGTTAAGCACCTCTTCCATGGAACTCGTCGCTTTATTATTGGCCTCCTGCATTCCCCGTGAATGCTCATTCAGATTTTCTACCTCAGCACTGATTTCATTAATATTATTCCCCATATCTATTGCTTTGGAATTAACATCCTGAACATTTTCTGCCAGGGAAGTTGCCATTACAGCTACCTCTTCTATGGTTGTGCTGACCTGATCTGCGCCTGAACTGCTTGAGACAGCAATGTTGTTCAATGCATCAACGGTGGACTCAAGATCGTTTGTATTGGATTCTACTTTATTTACCACATCCCCAATTTTTGACTGCAGTGTTTTTGCCGATTCAACCAGCATCTTTATTTCATCCAAAACAGAATGGATTGTAATCTCCTGCGAAAGATCACCATTTGCAATGGTAACAATAGCATCCGTAATCTTTGCCAAAGGTTTTCTAATCAGGCCGGCCACGCAGAATAAAATGACACCATACAAAATCAAAAGGACTGTATCAATAGCGTACATTTTATTTTCCATAGCAGCCGCCACATCACTGACTACTTCAGCTCTCTCTCCCGCAAAACCCATACCGATGACTTCGCCGTTTTCCGATATGATCGGTACATAGCAGACATAATACTGATTTCCTGCAATCTCCACACCCTTTGACATGTAAGTTTCACCTGATTGTACGACATTCCAAACTTCACTGTCCGCTTTTGTTCCTTCAATACGATTACCATTGCTATCCCTGATGGAGGTAAGGTAGCATGTATCTCCGTCAAAGAACGTAAGCTCTATATCGTTTTTCTCCAGGGAATCAATGAACTCATAACTTACATCATCTTTACAAAGAATACCTTCATTGATATCCCAAATGAAATACTGTTCTACAGAAGTTGCACAAGACTCCAGTCTTGAGTAGGTACTTTCCTCAAGGTTATCCGCCATTGTGCGAGATGCAAATATTGTCAGGATAATATTTGCAGTCAACAGAGGAATAAAACCAATCAGCAGAACTGTGTGTCGAAAATTAAATCTTCCTTTTCTTGTTTTCATCTTAGTAGCCCCTCCTTCTCATATACAGCTTTTCAGTTGTGCACTTTCATGACCTTCTGGAAAAATAAATAAGAGCTTCTGTCTGAAATAATATCTTCTGAAGCTCATGTTTATTTTTATTCTAATGCATCATTGAAGTCCGGTTTTTCAAAACCCTAACTTGTAATTATAATAACACGTTTATCTGAATTTGTAAACGATTTCAGAGGCTTGTTTAACATCTTTATTTCTCACCCGCCTCATAGGAGGGCTGAGATCCATGATCCACGAGCAATGGATTTTTCAAGGCAACGTAAACCTTGTCATTTGAAATCTCTACATAAATCTGAGCCCTGCCTTCTGAAGTAGCAAACTCATCAGCAAGTTCCGAATAATCGGAAATTTCAAGCATTTTAGCAATATCAGATGCAAACACATCCTGTGGTTTTGACCATTCTGAGATGTAGCATCCCTTTACCATCTGAAGATAACTATCACAGCTTTGCAAAGTCGAAGCATCATTCTGATTCATATCAAAATATGCTGCCGAAATACAACTCTGTATATCCTCGATTATACTCTGATCCTTAGCCTGTCTGGCATGAAATACATAATCTGACATATTTACCACCATAGCCTTAATAAAAACCGTGACGGCCAAAACGACCAGACCTGTCAGAATTCCCTTTTCTATACCGGATCTTTCCTTTTTTGATAAATCCAATTCCACATCATCTCTATATTTTTCGTTATCCCGCTGACGGAAGTATACAATTGCCGCAATCAACCATCCCAAATCAAGAATGATCTGGACACACAACAAAAATACCGCATTATCCTCCACATACTTATACCAGTGAATGATGTAGCAAATATTCCATACATTGGTAAATACAAAAACCATAAAATGAAAGATTGCCAAGATCACACTTTCTTTGCTTCTTTGATTTGATATATCAATTGAACTTTCTGAATCACAGGAATTTGGAACATTTTTCAAATCATTGCCATAGCTGTTCCTATCATATGGAACTTCATATCCATGCATTTTCAACCTTCTAAAATAGCATACAGCACATACAAGATTTAGAAGAGAATAGATCAGTAATCCACCGCCTGCATAGATTCCAAATAAAAACAAAAGTGCCAATCCTGTGATTTCAAAATACATTACAATCATCCCGGCAAGAAAAAGCACCAATGATGCAAATGTTGTTATTAATAATACTTTTATGGTTCGCTTATCATATTTTATTTTCACGTTTTATACTCCATAATAACGCTTGATGGCATTGGCAACATATTCTGAACAACCAGTTCCAAACTGACTGTCGGTAACCTCAGCCAATTTTGAATTCTGTAGATATTCTTTGGACAAATCAAGTAAAATACTTCTTGCATTATCAAGTGCAAACATCTTTTTGTAGTTTTCTGCAAGCAGTTCTACCGCAGACCGTTCCAAATCCATATTGCCGGATTCCTTTGCAGACATAAACAGTTCATAGATTTTGGCATTTTCGTCCTGTTCCTGCTTTATTTCCTCCGCATCACCTGTTGACTGCATGATTGCTTCCATTGCTTTTTCTTTGCTTCCATACCATTTCACCAAATCGGCCATAGCCTGTTCATTTGCAAAACCGGATGATAAGTGTTCTTTATAATTTTCCAGGCTTCCAAACTTTTTCAACTGTTCCTCCATATTTTCTTTCGACATACATTCTATCGTATGATTCACAATTTTCTGTACTTCATCATTGCTGAATGCTTCAAAACTCATAGTATTAACTCCTTTCATGACATCCGTAATTAACTCAATAATTCCATTTAAACGATTTCTCTTCTGTTCCAGCAGATTTTTTTGCGTTCTTAAAATCTGTTCCTTGTCATAATTTGGTGTATCCATTATTTTCTTAATATCGCTTAATGGTATTTCCAATTCTTTAAAGAACAAGATTTCCTGAAGCTTTTCCAACGCTTTGCTGTCATAGAGACGATAACCGCTCTCTGTTAATTTTGTTGGTTTCAACAAACCGATTTCATCATAGTATCGCAGCGTCCTGATACTTACTCCGGTTATCATTGAAACTTCTTTTACAGTCTTCATCATGCCCCTCCTTTCACATTAATCGTAAACCGTTACGTTGCGAGAGAGTCAATACCAAACTTTTATTTTAGTATAACAAAAACCTTCCCTGTACTTTGGCTGGTAGGGGAAGGTTTATGTTTTCTTCAACTTGGTCAACCACTCTGTGGCGATTGCCTTTTCTAGTTATATTATAGCAAAGAGCAAAGATATTACAACAAATTTTTCAGAATTCATTTTATTATTCTTTTCACCAAATCGGAATTGATTTTATATTCTTAAATCATGACTCTAATAAAATATTCGTTTATAAACCTAGTGTTCCATTTCAATATATCGAGCCTATGCCCCAAACATGCTCAGAGCATATGCCTCTACCTAAACAGGTACGAAACAAAAGCGTCCATTACTACCCCGACCAATGCAATCAATACAAAAACTGCCAATTACCCATCATTTAGCCAACGGAACTTCATATTGGGAAAAATAGCTTCTACTTTTTTAATAATATCAAAAACTACTCGGTGTATACCTGACAGTAACAATCACAACCATCTTCTTCGCTTCATCAATACGATAAACAACTGTAAAATTCTTTACAAAAATTTGACGGTATCCCCGATTAGCAAAAGCCCCTGTTCTTCTGATAGACCCACGATAAGGCATTTCATCCAGACTTAAAATCGCATCTTCTAAAGCATCTGCCATCTTCTCAGCAGTACCTATTTCTTTGAAATCATCTGCTATATGATTATAAATATTATCAAGGTCATCTGATGCACGCTGCAACATTTTTATTGTATAATTAACCAAAGTGTTTCCTCCTAAGTGATGCTAATGATTCTTTCGCATCAAGTAATATACCTGTTGCTTCATATTCCTCTTCGGCTTCTGAAATTGCATTATCAATAGTCTGAGTTTCAACTATCTGTTCATAGGTTTCTATACTCATAACAACTAAATCACCATATCCATTCTTGGTAATAAAAATAGGCTCTTTAACTGCATGACATGCATCTGAAATATCATTTGTATTTCTTAAATCCGTAATTGGTCTAATCTGTGGCATAAAGTACACCTCGCTTTCTTTGTACATTATTCTAACATAATTATATACATTTTGCAATTTTTATATGTAAAAAAGTGCTCTATATCATCCATTGAAACTGATATAAACCTGATATAAAGCACCCTATTTTTTAACATTACTATTCTCAATTTCTTAACTCAGTCTGAAATCAAACTAATTTACCCTAGTTCTCATTCATCTTCGCCAGCTTCGCAGCCTGGTCCGCCGCAATACATGCATCAATAATTTCCTGGATATCTCCGTTCATTATTTTATCCAGCTTGTACAGCGTAAGTCCGATTCTGTGATCGGTCACGCGGCCCTGCGGGAAATTGTAGGTTCTGATTTTTTCAGAACGGTCTCCCGTACCGATCTGGCTTCTTCTGGCATCTGCTTCTGCATCATGTGCCTTCTGGCATTCCAGATCATACAGCTTTGCACGTAACAGATTAAATGCCTTTTCCTTGTTCTGGATCTGGGATTTCTCCGTCTGGCTGTAAATCACGATTCCTGTAGGATAATGGGTTAACCGTACCGCGGAGTCTGTTGTATTAACACACTGACCTCCATTTCCGGAAGCCCTCATGACATCAATACGAATGTCCTTCTCATCAATCTGAACATCCACCTCTTCTGCCTCCGGCATAACGGCAACACTGGCTGTGGAGGTATGAATACGTCCGCCGGACTCTGTCTCCGGAACTCGCTGTACACGATGTACTCCGCTTTCGTATTTTAATACGGAATATGCTCCCTGACCGCTGACCATGAATTCCACTTCCTTCATGCCGCCGATTCCGGTTTCATCCGCATTCACAAGCTCAATCTTCCATCTTCTCTGCTCAATATAATGGGCATACATACGATACAGCTCCGCTGCAAATAAAGCAGCCTCATCACCGCCTGCACCTGCACGAATCTCCACAATGACATTCTTATCATCATTGGGGTCCTTGGGAAGCAGAAGGATCTTTAACTGATGCTCCAGCTCCGCAACACGTTTCTTTGCTTCGGCATTTTCTTCCTTTAACATCTCACGCATCTCCGGATCTTTTTCCTCTTCCAGCATTGCGATGGAATCTTCAATATCCTGATTGCATTTTTTATATTCCTTATAAGCTTCCACGATTGGTGTTCCTTCATCAGAGCCTTAAATCTCTGCTGATTGGAGGTCACGTCCGGTTCTGAAAGCTCATTTAAAATTTCCTCAAATCTTCTCAGCAGATCCTCTAATTTATCAAACATCTTTCTGCTCCTCTTTCTACTCTTTTATTCACTTAATTACAAACTCAAACTTCCCATATCATCATTTTGAACGGCAGACAGAAGTCGGAGGACGCTTTGAAGACCCTGGATTTATGTCGGCACTTAATGAGCCAACGGCGAATTTAGTGTCCGCTACATAAATCCCGGAGCGGGAGCGTGTCTGAAAAGCACTCCGCTTCTGGCTGCTTCATAAACATCAAGTGGGAAGTTTGAGTTACCAACTCTTCTTTTCAGGTAATATAGCAAGCCGGTCTGCAGCCACATACGACACGATCCAGTCCCGCATAATCCCGAATCACTTTCACCTGCTGATAGCCATATTCTTCCAGTAAACCTTTTACTGCAGCTCCCTGATCATACCCGATCTCAAAGTAGTATCTTCCTTCTTTGGCCAGCAGTGGTGCCGTTTCCTGTAATATTCTTCTGTAAAAATCAAGACCGTCTTCTCCGCCATCCAAAGCACTCACCGGTTCATGATCTTTTACCTCCGGCATCAGCGTCGGAATGACATCTCTTGCAATATAAGGCGGATTGGATACGATAATATCAAATGGTCCATCCAGTCCTTCTGCCAGATCTGTATGAACCAGACGTACTGTAAGTCCGAGACGTTCTGCATTTTTCTTTGCCACCGAAAGTGCTCCGGCTGACAGGTCTGTTGCTGTTCCCTGACAGGAGTTGCTGTATTTTAACAGACTTAAAATAATACATCCCGAGCCGGTTCCAATCTCCAGAATCCTTTTTCCGTCATGACCATCCTTCATGATTTCTTCCACCAGAAGCTCTGTATCCTGTCTGGGAATCAATACATTTTCATCCACATGGAAGGTCAATCCCATAAAATCCTGCTCTCCCGTAAGATACTGAAGCGGATAACGCTCTGCCCTTCTCTTTATCAGCGTACGGTACTCCTGTATCTCCTGGTCCGTTACCTCACGCTCCCCATGCAGTAACAGCGTATTTCGATCCGTACCGCATAGATATTCCAGCAGTAATCTGGCATCCAGTCCCGCTTCTGCAATTCCTGCCTGTTGAAGCATTTCCAGACCTTCCTGATAAATAGCCCGGTACGTCATTCCAGATCCTGCCCCTCTTTCATTTCCATGGCATCTGCTTTTCTACCAAAATTCTTTTCTTCAAATTTTTCCCAGTCAAAGACTTTTTCAATCGCTGCAATAGCAACTTCCACCATCTCCGGCTCCGGTTCCCTGGTCGTCAGACGCTGTAACCACATTCCCGGTGCAGAAATAATACGGACAAAAATGTTATCACTCTTTCCGCCAAGCCTTAAGATCTCATAGGAAATTCCTGCAATCACCGGAATCAGAAGAAGCCGGTATACCATTCGAAGTACCACGGAATCCGTCCTGATAAAAAAGAACAGAATGATACTGATACACATAACAATCAGCATAAAACTGGTTCCACATCTTCTATGCAGTCTGGAACAATACATTACATTACGTACCGTAAGGGTTCTTCCGCTTTCAATACAATTGATGCATTTATGCTCTGCCCCATGATACTGATACAGCCGCTTGATATCCTTCATCAGAGAGATCAGGACAACATACAAAAGAAAAATCACAATCCTGACCACGCCCTCGATAATTGCGATCAAAGAATCATTCGATATCCATTTTGCTGCCAGTTCCGAGATAAAATACGGAAGAAACATAAACAGACCAATCGCGAGGAGAATGGAGACAAATACGGTAAATCCCATAACAACATCTTCCGTCTTCTCCTTAAATATCTTATTTAACAGACCATCTGCCTTGGTTTCTTCTTCCTCTTCATAAAAAGATGCAGAATAGGTCAGTGTTTTCATGCCAAGCACCAGGGAGTCCACAAAATTAAAAATCCCGCGGATAAATGGTATTTTACCAAGCACACCGCCTGCGGGTGAATCTGAAACATCCTGTTTGTCAACTACAATCTTGCCATCCGGAAGACGTACTGCCACAGAATAGGTATTTTTATTTTTCATCATAATACCTTCCAGAACAGCCTGTCCGCCAATTCCGGAATATACAGATTTTCTTCTTTTTTTCAAAGCCTGCTCCTCTCGAAATTTTCTTACGTAAAAAAGGTTGAGATAGTATCTACCTCAACCTTTCCGTTTCATACTGCTATCCTATGCTTCAATTCCGTATTTCTTGTTAAACTTATCAATACGCCCACGAGCTTTTGTAGCTTTCTGCTGTCCTGTATAGAACGGATGGCACTTTGAACAGATTTCAACGTGAAGCTCCTGCTTTGTTGAACCGGTAACAAATGTATTGCCACAGTTGCAGGTTACAGTTGCCTGATAGTACTCAGGATGGATTCCTTCTCTCATAATATTCACCTCTCTATGTTTACTTTCTATTTCTTGATCGGATCATTAATCAAATAACCGTCAAACAGCTTGCTTATTATAGCATAATAAATTTTTCTATGCAAGTCCTTTTATCAAAAATGAATTTCTTAAAAATGTGTCTTTTTCACCATATGCACAAATTCCGCATTATTCTTTGTCCGGGCAAACATATCCAGAACCCTGTCCACTGCCTCATCAGGCCGTACACTGTTGATGGCTTTGCGGATAATATTGATTGCCTCAAGTTCTTCAGGAAGCAGCAAAAGATCTTCCCTTCTCGTACTTGATTTTGGAATATCAATTGCCGGGAAAATTCTTCTCTCGGACAATTTACGATCCAGTACCATTTCCATATTACCGGTTCCCTTAAATTCCTCGTAGACCACATCATCCATCTTGCTTCCCGTATCTACCAGTGCTGTAGCAAGAATCGTCAAGCTTCCCCCTTCACGCATATTTCTTGCCGCACCGAAAAATCTCTTTGGCATATGTAAAGCTGCCGGATCAAGACCACCGGATAAGGTACGTCCACTGGACGGAATCACCTGATTGTAGGCACGTGTCAGACGCGTAATAGAATCCAGCAATATGATGACATCCTTTTTATATTCCACCAGACGTCTTGCACGCTCAATTACCATCTCAGACACTCTCTTATGATGCTCCGGTGTCTCATCAAAGGTAGAATAGATAACTTCTACATTAGGTCCCTCAACCTCTTCCTTCATATCCGTAACTTCCTCCGGACGTTCATCAATTAAAAGAATGATCATATGCATATCCGGATTGGTCTTTTTTATTGATTTTGCCACATCCTTAAGCAAGGTAGTCTTACCTGCTTTGGGCGGTGATACGATCATACCTCTTTGTCCCTTACCAACCGGGCTGATCAGATCCATAATCCTCATGGAGATCGGTGCTCCCGGTGCTTCCAGCTGAATCCGACGGTTCGGGAAAATCGGCGTCATATCTTCAAAATTGTATCTCTTGGTTGCTTCCTCCGGAGAATATCCATTAATCGTTGTCAGATACAGCAGTGCACGGAATTTTTCATTCTGTGTTTTCACTCTGGTATTTCCTTCCAGAATATCACCTGTTTTCAAGCCAAAACGTCTGATCTGGCTTGGTGCAACGTAGACATCATTATCTCCCGGCAAAAAGTTCTCACACCGGATAAATCCAAATCCGTCAGGCATTACCTCAAGAATACCGCTTGCCGTATAGCCACTGTCCAACTCTGCCAGTTCTTCTTTAGATAGTAACGTAGCATCCAGTGAAGGCTTCTTTTCCGTTCCTTCAACCGGCTTTTTATATTCAGGTCTTTTATTCTCCTGCGGTCTGGCTTCTTCCTTTTTCATTTCCTCTTTTTTTGCAGCTTCCTTGGACGCTTCCCGGCTTTCCTCCTGATCCTTTGCAAGCATTGCATCAACAATATCTGCCTTTTTCATCCCGGACACAATTTTGATTCCCCTGTTTTTAGCCATTTCCTTAAGATCAGCCAGACAGATGGATTCATAGCGTTCTCTCATCATACCAATAATATTCTCCTTTCAATCAGCACAATAGGCTTATTCTCTGACTCTGTCAAATATGTAACTTTTAAATAGGGATTTTAATAATAAGAAATAATTCCGAAAATAATAGTAAACAATAACAAACAGAAATATCTGCCATGACTGCATTATACACTAATTTTCCGGATTTGCAAATACTTTTTATTGCCAGTATCACATTTTGATGATACTATGGAAAGTAACGCAATATATCATAAGAAAGAGAGGCTAAAAGCCATGACAACACAAGAAAAAGCCTTACAACTTCACGAAGAATGGAACGGAAAATTAGATACTGTCTCTAAAATTCCGGTCAAATCCAGAGAAGCTCTTGCACTGGCGTATACACCCGGTGTTGCTGAGCCCTGCAAAAAAATTGCAGAAAATAAAGAGGATGTATATAAATATACAATTAAAGCCAATACCATTTTAGTCGTATCCGACGGAAGTGCTGTACTTGGTCTTGGAAATATTGGACCGGAAGCTGCTATGCCGGTTATGGAAGGAAAAGCTATTTTATTTAAGGAATTCGGTGGTGTCAATGCCGTTCCCATCTGTCTCGACACACAGGATACCGAGGAAATCATTAAAGCCGTTACCTGGCTTGCCCCGGGATATGGCGGCATCAATCTGGAAGATATCAGTGCTCCAAGATGTTTTGAAATAGAAGAACGTTTAAAAGCTTCTTTAGATATTCCGGTATTTCATGATGACCAGCATGGAACCGCAATCGTAGTTCTGGCCGCACTTATTAATGCCCTGAAGGTTGTTGATAAGAAACCTGCTGCTTGTAAAGTGATTGTTAATGGTGCCGGATCAGCCGGTGTTGCCATTACAAAGCTGTTACTTAATTATGGCTTTTCAAATGTTATTATGTGCGATATCAATGGCATTGTATCCAAATCTTCCCCAAATCTGAACTGGATGCAGCAGAAGATGACAGAGTGTACCAATCCGAATAATGAAACCGGCACACTCGCTGATGCTATCAGAGGTGCTGATATCTTCGTGGGTGTATCCGCTCCGGGCGTGCTGTCAACAGATATGGTAAAGACAATGAATCAGGATTCTATTATTCTTGCCATGGCAAATCCCGTTCCTGAAATCATGCCTGATGTAGCCAAAGCAGCCGGTGCACGTATTGTCGGAACAGGCAGAAGTGATTTCCCCAATCAGGTGAATAATGTTGTTGCTTTCCCCGGTATTTTCAAAGGTGCATTGGAAGGTCGTGCAAAACAGATCACAGAAGAAATGAAAATGTCTGCAGCCATCGCTATTGCAAGTCTCGTACCGGAAGACGAACTCAATGAGGACAATATCATGCCGGAAGCTTTTCGCCCGGAGGTTGCAGATATTGTTGCAGAAGCAGTGAAAAAACATATACACAACGATTAATTATTTAAGGCACGGATCTTTAACATGGAGAAACTAATGTGGGGTACAAAACCCTATCATTCCCTGGACTATTATTTTAAGGAAGTTTATGGGCAAAAAATATATAAGATTGCCATTGACGGTGGTATGACCTGTCCCAACAGGGATGGGGTCATCGACCGTAATGGCTGTATCTTCTGTTCTGCGGGCGGAAGCGGTGAATTTTCCATTCCTCTGGACCGGGAGCATCCTGACATTCCTTCACAACTTGCCAAGGGTAAGCAGCTGATTGCAGACAAATATCCCGGTCATCAGTACGTCGCTTATTTTCAGCCCTACACCAATACCTACGCTCCGGTTGAATATCTGCGCAATATTTATACACAGGCACTGGAGGATGAAGAAATCATCGGTATCTCCATTGCCACAAGACCTGACTGCCTACCCTCAGAAGTCATTGACCTGCTTTCTGAGTTACAGGGTTCCTATCCCGATAAATTTATCTGGGTGGAGCTTGGCCTTCAGACGATTCACAGGGAAACAGTCCTGTTAATTCATCGTGGCTACGAAACCTCCGTTTTTGAAGAAGCTGTCCGCAGATTGAATCACATCCGGATTCCGGTCATCGTTCATGTCATTTTAGGACTGCCCGGAGAAACGGCAGAGCATATGTATTCCACAGTGGAATACCTTAACACTTTCCCTATCTTCGGTATCAAGCTGCAGCTGTTACATGTACTGGCACATACAGAGCTGGCCCGTCTTTATCAGGAACGTAAATTTGATGTGCTTTCTTTGGAGGAATATACGGATATTGTAATCGAATGTCTGGAGCGTCTGACACCTGAAATGGTCATCCACCGTATTACCGGAGATGGTCCACGAAATCTTTTGATTGCTCCGGAATGGAGTCTGGATAAAAAGCGGGTAATGAACACACTACTAAAAAAAATGGAAATGAAAAATTCATGGCAGGGCAAACAGTATGAACACACCGGAACATTTCATGTTATATAAGCTTATCGTATTGTATATACTGGAGCAGACTTCTTCAGAAATCACAAAATCGCAGATCAGCGATTATATTCTCAACAAAGGATATACAGATTTTCTTACCCTTCAGCTTGCTTTCTCCGAATTGGAAGAGGCAGGCATGCTTGCTACGCAGAAAATCGACCACAGGACATTACTCAGTATCACTGAGGACGGTCATCATACCATTTCCTGCCTTCAGGACCGCATTGCGTATCCGATTCGTCAGGACATTGATTCTTATTTAAAAACCAATCACTACACGATGCAAAAGGAACTTTCCATACGTTCACGCTGCTCTGCCAAAGGCAATGGAACCTATGAGGCCCAGCTGATTGCCAGAGACCAGCAGGAGGAATTGATTAACCTTAAGTTAAGTCTCCCTTCCAGGGAACTTGCAGAAACCGTCTGCAATAACTGGGAGAAAAAAAATACCGATCTCTATGAATATCTGATTCATGCGCTTTTGGAGGACTCTAACAACTGATTTTTTCCCTGGCATATCATATTTTATCCATCAGATGGCTTACTCAAATTGATGTTATGTAAATTTATTCTGTCGATAAATCCCCATTTTTGACGATTCGTGCATTTTGGGGATTTATTTTTGTTTTTAGTCTAAAATAAACACAGGATTAGGCTTAATCGGTTTCCATAGGTTTTCTATTACGGAGGATTTCCATGACATTTGGAGTACGGCTTGAAGAACTTAGAAAAGAGCATCATATGACGCAGGGAGAAATGGGTGAAAAATTCGGAATCTGCGCTTCTACTTTATCCAACTATGAACGTGGAATCCATCAGCCGGATCTTGATTTTATCATCAAAGTCTCAGAATATTTTCAGGTTTCCATCGATTACCTGTTTGGAAGAACAGAATATGAATATCCCATCGATCATTTGAATGTAAAACTATCAGATGATTTTACCGCCGGGAAACTTTTAAATGTCGTACTGGAGTATGATTCCACCCACTTAAACCAGTTACTCTCTTATGTAAATTTTCTTTCCTCCGAATATGCTGCACAAAGCACAGCCAATGTTGCTCCTAAAGAAGATGCCGGTAAAAAACCGGCAAGAAAAAGCAAGCACAAAAAATCATAATATTCTATATAAAAATTCTTTCAGATATCCGATCAGGGTTCCTCAGCTTCCCGCTTGATACGAAGCATATGTTCCCTGATCTTTTTTTCATATCCGTTATCAGAAGGTCTGTAAAATTCTTTTCCGTTCAGCTCGTAGGGCAGATATTGCTGCTTTACATAATGGTTTTTGTAATTATGGGCATACAGATATCCAATCCCGCTTCCAAGTTTTGCTGCTCCCGGATAATGTGCGTCCTTAAGATGGGTTGGAATCGGCAGATCACCGGTCTCCTTTACACAATCCATTGCTTCTGAAATTGCGCAGACTGCAGCATTGCTTTTCGGTGCACAGGCAATATATGCCGCAGCCTGGGACAGGATAATCTGGGATTCCGGCATTCCTACCCGTTCTACTGCCTGTGCCGCGCTGACCGCAACCACAAGTGCCTGCGGATCTGCATTTCCCACATCCTCTGCAGCACAGATCATCATACGTCTTGCAATAAACGTGACACTTTCTCCCGCATAAAGCATCTTTGCCAGATAGTAAACTGCAGCATCCGGATCAGATCCCCGCATACTTTTGATAAACGCTGAGATTGTATTATAATGATTATCTCCTGTCTTATCAAAACGGATGACCCGCTTTTGGATACACTCCTGTACAACCGGAAGCGTAATATGAATCTTCCCGTCTTCACTCCGTTGTGTAGTCATGATTCCCAGTTCAATGGCATTCAGGGCATGTCTTGCATCCCCGCCGGACTGCTCTGCCAGAAATTCCATGGCCTCATCATCAATGTCTGCGCCGTATGCTCCCATTCCCTTCTTTTCATCATAAACAGCACGATGTAAAAGGGTCTTGATCTCTTCCTTTTCCAATGGCTTCAATTCAAAAATACTGGAACGGGACAACAATGCCCCATTCACTTCAAAAAACGGATTTTCCGTCGTTGCTCCAATCAGAACCACCGTTCCATCCTCCACAAAGGGCAGAAGATAATCCTGCTGGCTCTTATTAAACCGGTGAATCTCATCGATAAAAAGTATGGTCTTCTTCCCATACATGGCTGCGGTCTCTTTCGCCTTTGCAACGATTTCCTCCATATCTTTCTTTCCGGCTGTTGTCGCATTAATCTGCTTAAATTCCGCACTGGTGGTATTGGCAATCACCTTTGCGAGTGTTGTTTTCCCGGTTCCAGGCGGTCCGTAAAAAATGATTGAACTAAGCTTATCTGCCCGGATTGCCCGGTATAACAACTTGTCATGACCGATAATATGCTGCTGTCCAACCACTTCTTCCAGCGTCGTCGGCCGCAGTCTGGATGCGAGCGGAGATTCTTTCTCTTTATTTGTCTCTCTCATATATTCAAACAGATCCATTTTCCATCTCTCCTTTGTATTCTACACAAGTCCTGCCAACTCACGTATTACTTCCCCTGCAATCAGAAGCCCTGCCACCGGAGGGGTAAAGGAAATGCTCCCCGGTATGCTTCTTCGTACTCCGGCATCTTCCCCTGTATCCCTACCCGAAGTATCAATCGGCTTCTCTTTCGAGTATACCACTTTTAAATGGCCGATACCACGATTCTTCAGTTCCTTTCTCATCACTTTACAGAGCGGACAGACACTGGTCTTTGTGATATCCGTTATCTCAAACATCTCCGGATGAAGTTTATTCCCGGTCCCCATACTGCTGATGATCGGTATTCCACGCTTTCTTGCCTCACATACCAGTGTCAGTTTTGCCGTCACTGTATCGATCGCATCTATGATATAATCCGGTCGTTCATCCAATATGTCCCCCAGATTATCGGTCAATACAAATCGCTCATAGGTTCTGACCCGAATCTCCGGGCAAATATCCGCGATTTTCTCTTTCATGACCTCTGTTTTATATCGTCCTT
>SAMEA3663038__coassemble_266_pt1 | contig 18587 bp, 12 predicted proteins | sample SAMEA3663038__metabat2_low_PE_030 | metagenome-assembled genome bin SAMEA3663038 (sample SAMEA3663038) | pig gut metagenome | biome: pig gut; feature: pig-associated habitat; material: faeces | place: France | collected 2012 | reverse complement strand
GGAAATGTGTACACCAATGTTTCTGAACTGCAGGGTAAATTAAAAGAGACGACCCAGGTGGGCGCAGAGCTGATTGGTGACAATTCCGTTGATGCGGATGCAGAGATGATCTGTATGGTCATTGACGGTCTGAAAGCATGCGGTCTGGAGGAGTTTCAGGTCAGTATCGGCGAGATGAATTATTTTAAGGGGATCTGTGACGAGGCGTCCTTGTCTGAGGAAACCCTGGAAGAACTCAGAAGCTATATTTCAGCAAAAAATTATTTTGGTGCAGAGGAGCTTCTGATAACCAATCGGATGCCACAGGAACTGATCGGAATGCTGCTTGAGGTATCTAAGATCAGTTCGATTGAGGAATTGCGTGCATTGAAAAAGAAGATCAGGAATCAGCGTTCCCTCCGAGCGATAGAACGGCTGGAGCAGGTCTACGAGACAGTTGCATCGCAGTACGGTCTGGAAAAATATATTTCTTTTGATCTTGGTATGTTAAGCAAATTCCATTATTATACAGGCATTATCGTAAAAGCATATACCTATGGTGTAGGAGATGCCATTGTAAAGGGCGGCCGTTATGATGCCCTCTTAACACAGTTTGGCAAGGAGGCACCGGCGATTGGCTGCGTATTCCTGTTGGATGATATTATGAGTGCATTAAATGCACAGAAAATTGCACCGGACGTACAGGAGAATACAGCATGGTATGTATATGACGAAGTGAATCAGAAAGATGCCATGAAAGAGATTGCAGACCGTCGGAAAAAGGGACTTCCTACAGTGGCAATTCCCTATCAAAAAGACCGGTCACAGGAAGATTATCAGAGGTATGCGGCAAAGCATTCCGTAAAAGAAGTTCATTTTTATATAAGCTTGGAAAAATAGATCAGACGGAAGGATATGGTGATACAGAACATGAATCAGGAACGTTATCTTACCTTTGCGTTAACAAAGGGAAGACTTGCAGATAAGACATTGAAGCTATTGGAACAGATCGGAATTTCCTGTGAGGAAATGCATGATAAGGATACAAGAAAACTGATCTTTGTCAACGAGGAACAGAAGTTAAAGTTTTTCCTGGCGAAAGGGCCGGATGTGCCGACCTATGTGGAATATGGGGCTGCCGATATCGGCGTGGTCGGTAAAGATACCATTATGGAGGAAGGAAGAAGAGCATTTGAAGTGCTTGACCTTGGCTTTGGAAAATGCAGAATGTGTGTCTGCGGACCGGCAAGTGCAAGAGAGCTTCTGGAGCATCATGAGATGATTCGTGTTGCCAGTAAATATCCGAGAATCGCAAAGGACTATTTTTATAACAGAAAATTCCAGACGGTTGACATTATCAAACTAAACGGTTCCGTGGAGTTAGGACCGATCGTCGGATTGTCCGATGTCATCGTGGATATTGTTGAAACAGGATCTACACTGCGTGAAAACGGGCTGGAAGTATTGGAGGAGATCTGCCCGCTGTCTGCCAGAATGATTGTCAATCAGGTTAGTATGCGGATGGAAAATGAGCGGATCAGAAAGATTATCGGAGCCTTGAAAGAACTTGTATAATAGGAAAATTACATAATATAAGCAGATAGATAAGGAGTAAGTAAGATATGCGGATAGAATGTCTGAATCAGGAAAATAAAGCTGCACTGAAGGAAACATTACAGAAACGAAGCACCAATCATTTTGAGGAATATGAAAAAACTGTCAGGGATATCTTAGAGGAAGTGAAACAGCGTAAGGATGCTGCATTGTTTGAGTATACGCAGAAGTTTGACCATGTTATGCTTTCGGCTGATACGGTAAAAGTTACAGAAGCAGAGATGGAAGAGGCACTGAAGGAGGTTCCGCAGGAATTTATCGGTGTGTTGGAACGTGCCGCTGAAAATATCCGTGTATTCCATGAAAAGCAGAAACGTCTCAGCTGGTTTGATACGCAGGAAAACGGCACATTGCTTGGACAGAAATTTACGCCGCTTCAGACGGTAGGTGTTTATGTGCCCGGAGGAAAGGCTGCCTATCCGTCCTCAGTATTAATGAATATCATTCCGGCAAAGGTTGCAGGCGTAGAGCGTATTGTGATGGTGACACCGCCGGGAAAAGACGGCAGGGTAAATCCCGGAACCCTTGCAGCAGCAAAGGTTGCCGGTGTAGATGAGGTATATAAGGTGGGAGGTGCCCAGGCGATTGCGGCATTGGCTTATGGAACAGAGAGCATTCCCAAGGCAGACAAAATCTGTGGCCCCGGCAATATATTTGTGGCACTTGCCAAGAAAGCCGTTTATGGACAGGTCAGCATTGATTCAATCGCAGGACCCAGTGAGATCCTGGTGCTGACGGATGAAACAGCTAATCCTTCCTATGTGGCAGCCGATCTTTTGTCACAGGCAGAGCATGATGAAATGGCTTCCTCAATTATGATTACAACTTCCAAAGAACTGGCAAAACAGGTATCTGCGGAAGTGGAGCGTATGACAGAACAATTGGAGCGAAAGGATATTATCAGGAAGTCTTTAGATAATTTTGGCATGATCTTTGTAGCAGAGTCAATGGCAGATGCAATTGATGCAGCCAATGAGATTGCTTCTGAACATCTTGAGATTCTGACAAAGAATCCATATGAGACCATGACAAAGATAAAAAATGCCGGCGCAATCTTTTTGGGAGAATATTCCTCTGAACCTCTTGGAGATTATTTTGCAGGACCCAATCATATTCTCCCTACCAATGGAACGGCCAAGTTTTTCTCACCGCTGAACGTAGATGATTTTGTGAAGAAGAGTAGCATTATTGCTTATTCCTATGATGCACTGAAGGAAGTACACGAGGATATCATTTATTTTGCAAAGCAGGAGGGCCTTACTGCACATGCCAATTCCATTGCAGTGAGATTCCCGGAATAAGGGATGGAAAGATTTTCATAGGAGGAATGGAGAATAAAATGAGAACAGCCAAAGTGGAACGTAAGACAAAGGAAACAGATATCAAGCTTTCACTGAATCTGGATGGAAGCGGAAAATCATCAATCAAAACGGGCATCGGATTCTTTGATCATATGTTGAACGGATTTGCAAAGCATGGCTTTTTTGATCTGGATATGACGATAAGCGGTGATCTTGCAGTGGATGGGCATCATACGGTGGAGGATGCGGGAATTGTTCTCGGAACTGCAATTGCAAAGGCTGCAGGAGATAAAAAGGGCATGAGTAGATACGGATACTTTATTCTTCCCATGGATGATGCACTGGTTTTATGTTCCATTGATTTTTGCGGAAGACCGTATCTAAAGTTTGACTGTGATATTCCGACAGAGCGTTGTGGCTATTTTGAGACAGAACTGCTAAAGGAATTTTTCTATGCGGTATCTTATGCTGCAGGCATGAACCTGCATATCAAAAAGATTTCAGGCGACAATTCCCATCATATCATAGAGGCATGCTTTAAGGCATTTGGTAAGGCACTGGATATGGCAACGGCAATGGATCCCCGGGTAACAGATGTATTAAGCACCAAAGGGAAATTATAAAAAAAGAAGTATGCAGGTTTTAGAAAGGCATGGTTATTAAAATGAATCAGAAAAAATTTGTGGCATCAATCTATTTATATCTTGGAAAGGCGGTCAGAGGACTTCTGGATAAGACGGTAATCTCGGAAGAACCGGAGAAGCTGGCATTGGATTATTCCAATAATAATGCGGATGAACTCATTATTTTTGATATGTCAAAAGGTGATGAGGAGCATGAACAGGCAATCAGTACCATCAAACGCATTATTGAAGCAGTGGAGATTCCCGTTCTTGCAGCCGGTAATGTAAGACGGTTTGAAGATGTGAAAAAGCTGTTGTATGCAGGCTGCCAGAAAGCAGGATTGAATTATGCAAAGGACAGTAATATAGATCTGACGGAAGAAGTATCCAAACGATTTGGGCGGGAAAAGATTTTTGCCTGTATTGACTGTGCAGAACAGATCGAGCGTCCCCGTCAGGTTTTAAAGGAATATGTTTCCGAACTGGTGCTGATGGATGCCAGTCAGGCAAAAGAATGTATGGCTGCTACAGAGCTGCCTCTGATTCTTCCGATGGCAGATGCCATGCCTGATGCAATTGCTGCAATTCTGTCAAAGGAAGAAGTGGATGGTATCTATGGCGATGTGGTTAATCATAATGCAAGAGATATTAATGCCATGAAGGCGTTCTGTTCGGAACAGGGTATTTTGACCAATGGATTTGATGCCAAGATTACCTGGGAAGAACTTGTGAAAAATTCAGACGGTCTTGTGCCGGTGGTGGTTCAGGATTATAAGACAAAAGAGGTCCTGATGGTGGCATATATGAACCAGCTTGCATTCGAGACAACCATCAAAACCGGACGGATGAATTATTATAGCAGAAGCCGTAAGGCACAGTGGGTAAAAGGCGAAACCAGCGGACATTTCCAGTTTGTAAAATCTCTGACGGCGGACTGCGATAAGGATACAATTCTTGCGAAGGTTTCCCAGATCGGAGCCGCATGCCATACAGGAAATCACAGCTGCTTCTTCCAGGAGATCGTTAAGAGAGATTGTATTGATACCGATCCGCTTAAGGTGTTTGAAGATGTTTATCAGGTGATTCTTGACAGAAAAGTACATCCGAAGGAGGGATCTTATACCAATTACCTGTTTGATAAGGGAATTGATAAGATTCTGAAAAAACTTGGAGAAGAGGCAACGGAGATTGTCATTGCAGCCAAGAATCCGGATAAGGAAGAAATCAAATATGAGATTTCCGATTTTCTGTATCACATGATGGTGCTGATGGCAGAGAAGGATGTTTCCTGGGAGGAAATTACCAGAGAACTGGCACGCAGATAAATCTGCTGCAAAATGGGAATTTAATTGATGTGCCGGCCTTGCAAAGGACCGGCTGGAAATGGAAAATGGTTCATGAAGGAAAGAACACTGGCTTTAAGTCATGATATTTTAATGAAAATAGAAAAACCCGCCAGATATATCGGTGGGGAACTAAATAGCGTGATGAAGGATAAAACACAGGTAAAGCTTCGCTTTGCCATGTGTTTTCCTGATGTTTATGAGATTGGTATGTCACATCTTGGCTTACAGATTCTGTATGGCATGTTTAATGAGATGCCTGATGTATGGTGCGAACGTGTTTTTTCACCATGGGTGGATCTGGATGCTGTCTTAAGAGAAGAGCATATCCCGCTTTTTGCACTGGAAAGTCAGGAGCCATTAAAGCAATTTGATTTTCTGGGTTTTACACTGCAGTATGAAATGTGTTATACCAACGTGCTGCAGGTACTGGATCTGGCAGGAATCCCGTTTCTTGCATCCGACAGAACATGGGAGGATCCTGTTGTAATCGGCGGGGGACCATGCATCTATAATCCGGAACCGATTGCAGATTTTTTTGATCTGATTTATGTAGGTGAGGGAGAGACCAGATATCGTGAGTTATTTGATCTTTATCTTGCTTGCAGGGAGGAAGGTTGTTCCAGAGAGGAATTTTTGCACCGGGCAGGAAAACTGGACGGAATTTATGCCCCCGGACTGTATGACATCTCCTATCATGAGGATGGAACCATTGCAGGAAGAACGGCAAAATATGAGGATCTTCCGCAGACAGTGCGTAAGGAAACCGTGTCAGATCTTGACAGTGCATATTATCCTACAAAACCGGTTGTACCGTTTATCAGGGCAACACAGGATCGAATTGTGCTGGAGGTACAACGAGGTTGTATCAGAGGCTGCCGGTTCTGCCAGGCAGGTCAGATTTATAAACCAATCCGTGAAAGAAAAGTGGAGACATTGATCAGATATGCCGGTGAATTGATGAAGAATACCGGCTATGAAGAGATATCCTTAAGTTCTTTAAGTACCAGTGATTATACAGGACTGCCAAAGCTGCTGGAATATCTGATTGATGAATGCAATGCAAGAAAAATCAATATTTCCTTACCGTCTCTTAGAATCGATGCATTTTCTCTGGATGTGATGAATAAGGTGCAGGATGTCCGGAAGAATAGTCTGACCTTTGCACCGGAGGCAGGCAGCCAGAGAATGCGCGATGTGATTAATAAGGGACTGCGTAAGGAGGACATTCTTCATGGTGCCAAGATGGCATTTGAAGGCGGCTGGAATAAGGTGAAGCTTTATTTTATGCTGGGGCTTCCGTTGGAACAGGATGAAGATATCGTTGAAATTGCCAACCTCTGTAATGAGATTGCAGCACTGTATTTTGAGACCGTTCCGAAGGAAAAACGACAGGGAAGGATCCAGATTACGGCAAGTACATCTTTCTTTATTCCCAAACCTTTCACAGCTTTTCAATGGGCACCGATGAATGAGATGGATGAATTTGTCAGAAAGGCAATGCTGACCAAGAACAGTATTATGAGCCAGCTGAATAAGAAGAGTATTTCCTATCACTGGCATGAGGCCGGGACAAGCGTGATGGAGGGTATTCTGGCAAGAGGAGACAGAAGAGTCGGTAAAGTCATTCTTGATGCATATGCGCATGGATGTATGTATGATGCATGGACAGAACAGTATCGTCACGGGGAGTGGATGGAAGCCTTTGAACGTGCAGGACTGGACTGGACATTTTATGTATTCCGTGAACGTGATGAAAAGGAAATTCTTCCGTGGGATTTTATTGACTGCGGTGTGACAAAGCGTTATCTCTGGAGAGAGTGGCAGAGGGCAAAAGAAGGAACGATTACGCCAAACTGCCGGAGTCAGTGCAGCGGCTGTGGGGCCGCAACCTATCAATGCGGTATCTGCGTTTCGCAATTACCTATGTGATAAAAAATTGTAGGAGGAGAATGGGAGTGGCAGTAACACTTCGTTTAAAATTTGAACGTACCGGACCTGTACGGTATATTGGTCATCTGGATATGCTGCGGTATTTTCAGAAGGCTGTAATGCGTGCCGGAATTGATATTCGTTACAGTGAGGGATTTAATCCGCATCAGATTATGTCATTTGCCTATCCTCTTGGGGTGTCGATGGAAACAAAGGGAGACTATCTGGATATTGATGTCCTGTCCTATACAAGCTGTGAAGAGATTGTGCAGAGCCTGAATGAAGTGATGTCGGAAGGAATCCGGATTGTCGGAGCAACCGTACTGCCGGAAAATACAAAAAATGCCATGGCGTCTGTTGCCGCAGCTGATTATCTTGTGCATATCAGTGCCGGAAGTGTTTCGGAATGTGATATTGAACAGCTTTTAGCCAGACAGGAGATTCTTATTGGCAGGGAAGGCAAGGGCGGTGTTGTAATGACGGATATTCGTTCCGGTATCTATGAACTGAAGCTGTGCGAAGACAATATGCTTTTTATGAAATTGCAGTCAGGTAGTGAAAAAAACATAAAGCCGTCAGCAATTCTTGAGAAGCTGTCAGAAATAACTTCCAAACCGGTAACATCAGACCGAATCATCCGGTTGGAAATCTATGGAAAAGATGAGCAAGATGCTTTAAAGCCATTAGGATAATCACTGACATATATTTTATCGGGGGATGGAAGAATGCATTCAGAAGATGGCAGAATTCTTATTTTTTCAGAGGAAAGCGGGCTTACCGCTTTCTTTTTAGAAAACGGAAGAATTGCCGGGGTATGGAAAGAAAAGAAAGAATCGGTCCGGGTTGGCGATATTTATCTGGGCAGAATCAGCCATTATGCTGCCAATATTGACGCTTATTATATTGAGGTCATAAAAGGAATCAACTGTTTTTTGCCGGCAGATGAAATCATAAAAAGGAAAAGCCTGGGAAATACAGAGCAACAGAAGGAAAAAACATCCCGGCTTCATGTGGGCGATGAACTATTGGTTCAGGTCAAGAAGGAAGCTTATAAAAAGAAACTGGCTTATGTAACCACCAGGCTTGAGCTTGCCGGAAAGTATTCTGTTGTCAGTAATGAGTCGGCGGGGGTTCATTATTCAAAAAAAATAGCCCATCAGGACAAAGAACGTTTAATTTCGCTGATGGAAAAGAATATTTCCGAAGCGGCAACAGACTTAAGAGTGCTTTTACGTACTGCGGCGGCAGAATGTCAGGATTTTTCTTCTATATTGCAGGAAATAGGAGAACATGCAAAAATACTGCAGCAGATCACTGCCTCTGCATTCCATACCTATCCCCTTCGGAAAGTATACGGAAACAGATCTTTATTGGAAATGCTGTTTACGGAAGGAAAGGTGAAAAAGGGAACAAAGCTTGTGACCAAAGACAAGGAAGCTTTTGAAAAAATCACGGAGCTTTGCGGAACATATGGATTTGATGCGAAGCAGCAGGCTGTATTATATCCGGAGGATGAACTGCCGTTGCCGGTTCTGTATAATCTGAAAAGCAAATTGCAGGAAATTACGGAAGAAAAGGTCTGGCTGCCTTCCGGGGGAAGTCTGTATATTGTTCCGACAGAGGCATTGGTTGTGATTGATGTTAATACAGGAAAATGCGTCTTGAAAGGAGACAGCGAAGATACCTTTTTAAAGATCAATCTGGAAGCTTCCAGAGAAATTGCCTTTCAGATACAGGCAAGAAATTTAAGCGGTATTATTTTGGTAGATTTCATTAATATGAAAAGGGAGAATAATGCAACAATATTGCTTGATGACTTGAAAATGAGATTAAAGAGCTGCTCTCCGCCGGGAATTGTTGTAGATATTACAAAACTGGGCTTAGTAGAGATTACAAGAGAGAAGAAACGACCGGATATCTATGAGATAAAGAATGAACTGAATAAAACAATATTGATGTAATGGACATAAAACAGAGTGCATTTCGGCTGTTTTTGTAATTATATGAGTTGATTTTGGGAAAAGGTCATTATATACAAAAACGGAGGTTGAAATCGTGATTTTTTATTGCTATTATAATAATATGCCTTGATGAGGTATACAATCTGTTTTTTACAGGACAGATAAATGTCATTATTAGATGGAGGTAACATTTCATGGGAGTAGAAGTTTTTCAATGTAACTGGGGTAATAGTATTAAGAGCTTTCTTTCTGCAAAAAATCAGGAAAAATTATTTTTGCAGATTGATGACACAAAGCCGGATGGCGTAAAAGTAACCGGTAAGGGATTTATCTGTAATGAAGAAGGAAAGAACGAGTACATATCACAGTATGATTATCCTGCAAAGGATATCCGTGAGGTAAAGAAGGGTGAATTTCAGGGAACAGATGCTTTGGTTATTGTAACAAAGCTTCAGACACTTTACGGAGCTAAGAAGACGCAGACTATTCTTCCGGGAATTAAAGACATTGATCGTGCAATAGATACATTAACACGTGTTGCAAAGGAAGCAGGAGGATTAACCGGGGATGCAAAGGGAGGTGCAAAGCCTGCAGCACCTAAGCCGACACCGGCTCCGACACCGGCACCTAAGCCTGCAGCACCTGCACCTGCTCCGGCACCTGCAGAGGCACCGGCGTTTACAGCAGTGAATCCGATGCTTGGAAAAACACCGGCTTCAGCACCTGCATCAACACCGTTCACACCTGTAAATCCTGCACCTGCAGCACCTGCAAATCCTGCACCGACAGCTCCGGCACCTGCAGCTTCTGCACCTAAGGCAAAACAGGAATCCTACGAGCAGAAACTGAAAAAGCTGGATATCATGCATGAGTCAGGAATGTGTTCCGATGATGAATACAAAGAAAAGAAACTGAAACTGATTTGTGATGAAAAGGGACTTGGAACATTCTGCGATAAGATTCAGAAGATATTTGTTCTTAAGAAGTCAGGAATGCTTTCTGATGGCGAATTTGAATCAAATAAGAATCAGATTATTGATGAATGTTTTGCAACAGATGTAAAAGATCTGAATGTGTTTAAGGAAAATATGGTAAAACTGCCGATCATTCTTATGAGCGAGCTGATTTCAGAGTCAGAATATGTTTCCAAGAAGCAGAGGATTCTTGAATCTGTAGCATACAATCCGATGGATTCTAATGATTTGTTCTGCTTGAAATTGCAGAAGATGCCGATCTTACGTGATGCAGAGATGATTCCTGCTACAGAATATGAAAGCGATATGAGGGAATTAAAGGATCTCTTAAGCCCTAAGTCATCTGACAGCATTGATGCTTTGGATATGAAACTTGCGAAATGGCCGGCTATGGTTAAGGCAGGATGTGTATCTGAGTCTGAGTTTAAAGAGAAACAGCAGAAGCTCACAGCAGATATCATGGCTATGCAGGTATATGATGAGTCAACTTTTAAGTCAAAAGCAGAACGTGTGATCAAACTGAAAGATAAAGGCTGGATGACAGAACTTGATTTCCATGGTAAGAAGGTAGAATTGTTGAAGGATGTCAATGTTGTTGATGACTTCGTTCTTCGCATGAAATACTACATGGTTGCAAAAACATGCGGTCTGATTACTCAGGATGATTATGATGCTAAGAAAGCAGAATTAATTAAAGATGTATTTGCACCGTATTCTGATATGGATGAATTCCAGAAGAAGGTTAATATGCTGATGAAGATGAATCAGGCAGACATTATTACTAATGAGGAATACAGTTCTTATAAGAATAAATTGATGAGTGATCTGTAAGAAATGGAATGAATATTTGAATGCATGAATGAATCCGGGGACTGCTTTGATGCATCCCCGGATTTTCTGCAAAAATATTTCTTTTTTGCTTGCCAAATCCCCTAATAATGTGTTATAATCCCACAGTGACATAAAATCTGCACGCATATGAATTGGAATGTCGGTGCCTGGTGACGCCTGGGTGGCATTTGTCGGAAGTATGCGGAAGCAAAAACCAAATGGAGGTAGAAAAATGAGCGTTATTTCAATGAAGCAGTTACTGGAAGCAGGTGTACATTTCGGACACCAGACAAGAAGATGGAACCCCAAAATGGCTCCGTATATCTTCACAGAGAGAAATGGTATTTATATCATTGATCTTCAGAAGTCCGTAGGAAAGGTTGATGAAGCCTACAATGCAATTTCTGATATTGCAGCACAGGGCGGAACCGTATTGTTTGTTGGTACAAAGAAGCAGGCACAGGAAGCTGTTAAGACAGAGGCTGAGCGTTGCGGTATGTACTATGTAAATGAAAGATGGTTAGGTGGTATGCTGACCAACTTTAAGACCATCCAGTCCCGTATCAAGAGACTGAAAGAGATTGAGAAGATGTCCGAGGACGGAACATTTGATGTTCTGCCGAAGAAGGAAGTAATCCAGATTAAGAAAGAGTGGGAAAAGCTTGAGAAGAACCTTGGCGGTATCAAGAATATGGACAGAATTCCTGATGCTATCTTCATTGTAGATCCCAAGAAAGAAAGAATCTGTGTTCAGGAAGCACATTCCCTTGGAATTACCCTGATCGGTATTGCAGATACCAACTGTGATCCGGAAGAGCTGGATTATGTAATTCCCGGTAATGATGATGCAATCCGTGCCGTTAAGCTGATTGTTTCCAAGATGGCTGATGCAATCATTGAAGCCAACCAGGGTGAAACAATGACAGCAGAGGAAGCAGAGAGTGCAGAGGCAGATGCTGAAGCAGAAGCTGTAGAAGCTGCTGAATAAGAATATCAGTAGAAATGAGCATCAGGGTGTGTTTTCACACCCTGATATTTGACAATAATTATTTGGAGGATATAAAAATGGCAGAAATTACAGCTAGTATGGTAAAAGAATTAAGAGAAGCAACAGGAGCCGGTATGATGGATTGTAAGAAAGCTCTTGCAGAAGCTGACGGTAATTTTGATGCTGCTGTTGAAATTCTTAAGAAGAGCGGCGCAGCAAAGGTTGAAAAGAAGGCAAGCAGAATTGCAGCAGAAGGTATTACAAGAGTTGCTGTATCCGGAAATACAGCAGTTGTTGTTGAAGTAAACTCAGAAACAGACTTCGTTGCTAAGAACGAAGTATTCCAGGAGTTTGTACAGCAGGTAGCTGACAAGGCTCTTACAGTATCTGTAGAAGCAGCCGGAGATGGCGAAGATGTATGCGCTATCCTTGATATGAAGTCAAGCCTTGAAGAAAAGACACTTAAGATTGGTGAAAAGCTTTCTGTAAGAAGATTTAAGAAGGTTACAGGCGATACAGTTGCTTCATACATTCACGGTGGCGGACGTATTGGTGTAGTTGTAGCAGGTGAAGGCGCGAGCGATGACGCAGCTAAGGAAGCATTAACAAATGTTGCTATGCAGATTGCAGCTATGAATCCAACATATATCAGCAGAAATGAAATTTCTGAAGATGAACTTGCTAAGATTAAGGAAATAACAATTGATGCAGCATTAAATGATCCAGCATCACTTCCAAAGCCAATTTTAATGGATTTAATTGAAAAGGCTAAGGCTTCAAAGTGGACACAGAACGCTATCGAAGTATTCGAAGCTAACAAGTCTAATATGAATTACGTATTCAATCACCTTGCTAAGGCTGAAGGTACACCTGTAGAAGACTTAAAGGCTCTTGCTATGGAAGCAAAGGATGCTATCTGTGCTAACAAGATTTTCTCAGGCTTAGTAGAAGGTCGTATTTCTAAGCAGCTTAAGGAAATCTGTCTTCTTGATCAGGTTTATGTAAAGGCAGAAGATGGCAAGCAGACAGTAGCTCAGTACCTGAACAGCGTTTCCGGCGATCTTAAGATCACAAAGATGGTAAGATTTGAAGTTGGTGAGGGTATGGAGAAGAAGGAAGAAAACTTTGCAGAGGAAGTTAAAAAGCAGATGGAAGGAAACTAAGAAATTCGTAGTTTCGTAACATATTGGGAATCTAATGTATGATAAGGCATCATTGCTTATAGAATAGGCAATGGTGCTTTTTGTTTGTCAGGATTTTGTAAGATTGTGCAAATGTAATAAATTATTCTACACAATTTGGATTGTAGTGCAACTTGTCGAAAATTGCGGGAAATGTTATAGTATTATTGTAATACTGTCATAATCTTGGAGTTTGGGAGAGAGTATGGAAGACGTATTGCTGTTATATTGGAAAGAAAAAGAAGGAATCTATCAGATCATCAATCGCAGCCGGCTGGATTATAATAAAGAGCGGCAGGAGCAGGGATTGGATGGTCTTGTTAGTATGGTTGTGCCGGAAGACAGGGCAACTTATGAAGTTTTCTTGACAAAATTGAAGAATGCGTTTAAAGGGGCAGAGAATTTTCAACCGATGGAGGATTATCATTTGTCGGTTGCTGTTCGTATGTTTAAAGCAGATGGAAGAGATTCCTATCATAATACAATCTGCTTTTTTGAGAAAGATGATACAGATGCGGTGGTAAGTATGTCCCTGACGATCTGTGAGATGACAGCGGAGGAGATTTACCGGGTACAGCTGGCACAGACGGTTACCAATGATCGTACGCCTGCTATGTTTATCAGGGCAGCCCATGAAGTGCTTCGTCAGAATCCTGACAGAAAGTTTGCATTGGTGCAGTTTGATGTTGCAAAGTTCAAGATGATTAATGAAATGCATGGGGAAGAAGTCGGGGATGAACTTTTAAACTTCTTTATTGAGGTATTACAGGTATTGTGTAATAAAGATCAGCTTTTTGTCCGTTTGACAGCAGATGTCTTTATGATTCTGCTTCCTTATGAAAATCGCCGTGATATTATAGATTTTGTGGAAACCGTTAACAAGAATCTGACGTGCTATAAAGGGATTTCATATCGCCTTGTGTTTGGAGTATGCTGTATTGAAGATTCCAATGAAAATCTTCGTAAATATGGGGATCGTGCGGCTCTTGCAAGGCAGAGCATCAAGGGAAATGCTTTAAAGCATATTGCATTTTTTGAAGAGAAAATGAAGGATGTTCTGTATACCAGAAAACATCTTGAAGATCATATGGAGGATGCATTAAGAAATCGTGAATTTGTAATGTATCTTCAACCCAAATATAATATGGTAAATGAGCAGATTGTAGGCGCAGAGGCACTGGTCCGCTGGGTAAAACCGGATGGCACGGTTATTCCCCCGATTGATTTTGTGCCGGCATTTGAAAATAACGGGTTTATAACGAAGATGGATGCATTTATCTGGGAAGAAGCCTGTAAGCTTCTTTGCCGGTGGAGAGAAGAAGGAAAGAAGCTGATTCCGATTTCGGTCAATATGTCCAGAAGACATTTTCAGACGATAGAATATCTTCCAACTCTGAATGCATTGGTTGATAAATATCAGATTCCCAAGAAGTATCTGGAAATAGAGATTACAGAGACGATTGATGAGCAGGAATCCCACAGTAATATCATGAAGCTGAAAGAGGAGGGATATACCTTATTGATGGATGATTTTGGTTCCGGTTATTCTTCCCTGAATGTATTAAAGGATACACAGTTTGATATTATTAAGATTGACAGAGCTTTTTTACAGAATTTTCTTGGAACGGACCGGGGACAGAAGATTGTAGAGAATGTCATAAAGATGACAACCGCAATCGGACTTCCAATGGTTGCGGAAGGCGTTGAAACAAAGGAACAGGCGGATTCATTGATGAAGTACGGATGTAATGTTGCACAGGGATTTTATTATGCAAGACCCATGACGGTTGAAGATTTTTGCATCATGAAAGATGCACAGGAAAAAGGAAATTGAACAAGAAACTGACCACCGGTCAGTTTCTTTTTTATATAAGAAAAGAGGAGGCAGAAGAAAAGTGGAAGAGAAAGATCAAAAAGATGGATTTTGGTATCAGGTGGCTAACTTTATTGTAAACAAACGAAAAGCAATCATTATTTTATTTATCTGTGCCATCATCTACAGTGTGTTCTGTATTAACAAGGTTCAGGTGAATCAGGATATTACAACTTACTTACCTGCAGAAAGCGAGACAAGAAGAGGGCTTTCCATTATGGAAGAGCAGTTTGTAACCTATGGTTCGGCTAAGGTGATGCTTTCCAATGTAACCTATGAGCAGGCATCCGGACTGGCGGACAGGATTTCTGTGGTTGATGGAGTGAAGCAGGTGACAATTAAGGAAGATGCGGAGCATTACAATGGGACGGATGTGCTGCTTGAAGTTACCGTTGATGGTACTGATGATGATCAGGCCAGTATTCTTACCATGAATCGGGTAAAGGAATTGCTTGCAGGATATGATTATTATATTTCAACAACAATCGGAGCAACGGAAGAAAGCACAGAATCGTTAAATCAGGATATGAATCTTATCCTGGTACTGGCAGTAGTCATTATTGTTGCAGTTCTGATGCTTTCCACAAAGGCATATTTTGAGATCCCTGTACTGTTAATTACCTTTGGTGTTGCGGCTCTTTTGAATATGGGAACCAATTACTGGCTGGGCGAGATTTCCTCCATTACAAAGTCCATAGCAGTGGTGCTGCAGCTTGCACTTGCTATTGATTATGCCATTATTTTATGTGACCGGTATATGGAGGAACATGAGACGCTGGATTCGGTGGAAGCAGTCAAAGTGGCTCTTTCCAAGGCAATTCCGGAGATCAGTTCCTCTTCCCTCACAACGGTTTCCGGTATGGTTGCCATGATGTTTATGCAGTTTAAATTAGGCTATGATATGGGAATTGTTCTGGTTAAAGCAATATTACTTAGCCTGATTTCTGTATTCTTTTTAATGCCGGGAGTAATTTTGATTTTCGCAAAAGGGATTGATAAGTCCCATCATAAATGTTATGTGCCCAGGATTACTTTTGTCGGGAAATTTGCATCGGCAACCAAATATATCATCCCGCCTCTTTTTGTACTGTTTTTGGGATGGGCATTTTATATGTCAAATCACTGCCGGTATTTATATGATGTAAATTCTGTGGAAAGTTCCAAGAAAACGCCGGCAAAGATTGCAACGGAAAAAATAGAGGGTACTTTTGGGGCAGAGAATCAGTTTGTTGTTATGGTCCCCAAGGGGGATTATGAATCGGAAGAAAGAGTGCTGTTCGAATTGGAGCAGCTGCCATATGTGTCGAATGTACTGGGACTTGCCAATCAAAAAATTAATGATGAATATCTGCTGACCGATAAGCTTACCCCGAGACAGTTTGCCGAACTGACAGATCTGGATGCAGAGATTGTAGAAGTATTGTATGCGGCATATGCCTATCACCAGGAGCAATACGGGCCGGTTGTAACGGGAATCAGTGATTACGAGGTGCCGATTATTGATATGTTTTTGTTTTTATACGATCAGTATCAGCAGGGATATGTGACCTTAAGTGATGATATGGATAAGATGTTGAATGAACTTTATGATACATTACACGATGCACAGCTTCAGCTTCAGGGAGATGAATATTCCAGATTTGTGCTGAATCTGACACTTCCTGTTGAGGGACAGGCGACCTATGATGCGATGGAGGAAATCAGGGAAATTGCCGGAAAATATTATGGCAATGATCAGGTGGTTTTAGTCGGTAACTCTACCAGTGCCCATGATCTTGAATCCTCCTTTGCAACAGATAATCTGATTATCAGCATTCTGACAGCATTATTTGTTATGGTGATTCTTATATTTACATTCCAGTCGGCAGGACTTCCCATATTATTGGTTCTGACAATTCAGGGCAGTATCTGGATTAACTTTACGGTCCCGGTGTTGGAAAATCAGGGTGTTTACTTTATTGCCTATCTGATTGTATCGGCAATCCAGATGGGTGCTACCATTGACTATGCAATCGTTATTTCCAGCCGTTATATGATTCTGCGTCAGGAAATGTCTTTAAAGGATGCAGTCACGGAAACAATTGATAAGGCATTCCCTACAATCTTTACTTCGGGCTCCATCCTTACCTGTGCGGGGTTTCTGATCGGATATATTTCTTCAGACGCAACAATTGCTGCGATTGGGATTGCACTGGGACGGGGGACGTTGATCTCCATCCTTTTGGTATTATTTGTTCTGCCGCAGATCTTGATGCTTGGGGATATCATTCTGGATAAGACGGCCCTTACCATTAATCTTGCAGCAAGGCAGCATGAGATGAAAGGAAGGGCATTGGTTACCGGTCATGTCCGGGGATATGTAAACGGCATGATCGATGCAGATATAAATGGTGTTATCCGGGGTGATATGAAAGTGAGTGTAGATACGCTGCTTCCCTCCGGAAAAGGGCAGATTGTTCCGCTGGATGAACGTATTGAGGAGCATGCGGAAAGCTGATGTGATTGGTAGGATAGGATTTTGGATTAGAGTATTTGTTATGATAAATGGCTGATAAAGAAAGGTATGGTTCAAGAGATGAAGAGTATAAGAAAAAAGAAATATAATCTGGTGATTTCCGCTATGTTGTTATTTGTTATGCTGTTTTCCCTGCTCCCGGTTCCTGTCAGTGCAGAAAATTCCGACGAAATAAATATCTATACGGCTGAGGATTTTATGGAATTTGCAGAAAACTGTAAAACAGACGGATGGAGTCTGGGAAAGGTGGTTGTACTTCGTTCCGATATTGATATTTCAGGACTTGATTCGGATGGTATTGCATATTTTAACGGTACATTCCGGGGATGCGGCTATACGATCAGTTTTACCCGTATGCAGCCGGTAGGTTCCCATTACGGACTCTTTCGGTATATTGGAAGCAATGGGATTGTAAGGGATCTTAATGTCTGCGGAAGTATTTATCCGGGAGGAAGTGCGTCTGAAATAGGTGGCATTGCCGGAGTAAATCAGGGGATGATCCTTCATTGTACTTTCTCCGGAAGTGTCAGAGGGGAAAACAGAGTTGGCGGGATTGCCGGGAATAATACAGAAACCGGCATTATATTGAATTCGGAAAATGATGCCATGCTGCTTGCAACCAACAGCACGGGAGGCATTGCCGGGGTAAATCAGGGACTGATTTCTGATTGCCGGAATCAGGGGAATATTAATATTAAGGAACTTGAGACCACAATGGATCTTGGGGGAGTTGTTGATGTTGGTACCCTGAATCTTGCCAGAAATGTAGTGAACCGTAATAACATGGGAGGCATTGCCGGTATTTCCGAGGGTGTTATCAGTGGCTGTACCAATACGGGTACCGTTGGGTTCCTTCATACAGGGTATAATGTAGGCGGCATTGCCGGAAACCAGAATGGTATGATTATAAACTGTACCAATGAGGGAGCTGTATATGGCAGAAAAGATGTTGGTGGAATTGTCGGTCAGGCAGTTCCGTTTATGGAAGCAACCTATCTGTCGGATCAGGTGGATGTTGTACGGGGAAATGTGTCCCGGTTGAATAATACGTTGAATGGTGTAGTCGGTTCGATATCAGATACGGCACAGGAAGGACGGGAATATGCCGATCAGATGAATGCAAGATATCAGGAGGAATGGGAACAGGTTTCTCAGAATATTGTGGATATTCTTGATTCTGTTTCTGATAATACAGCGGCTGTATCCGAATATAAAAATAATATTCTGCAGGCTGTAGAAGAGATAACATCACAGAATGAATTGCTGGATCATGATCTGACGCTGGAAGAGATCGGGGAAGAGATCGGGGAAGAGAGCGGGGAACAGATCAGGGAACAGATCAGGGAACAGATCAGCCAGAACCGGATAAATGATTCCGCGATGCAGGAAGCGGCACAGAAAATCAATGATAATCTGAATATTATTTATGATAATCTTCAAAAAATACAGGAACAGTATGATTTGAATGAGGC
>SAMEA3663038__coassemble_260_pt1 | contig 18834 bp, 22 predicted proteins | sample SAMEA3663038__metabat2_low_PE_030 | metagenome-assembled genome bin SAMEA3663038 (sample SAMEA3663038) | pig gut metagenome | biome: pig gut; feature: pig-associated habitat; material: faeces | place: France | collected 2012 | reverse complement strand
ATCGCTGTCTGTGTTTGTGATTAATGAAGTGCGGCTGCAGCAGATCTGTCCGTCAACAGTATCTGCTGAAAATCGATAAATGTGAGGTGGCTTTGGTGACACCGTGCATTTACGATTGATACTGTTCTTAAGCTGGAAACAGGGATAGGAACAGGCAAGACCGGAAAGATCCGGTTGGGTTTGATAACCCCAATCAATTAGTAACTGTTAACAGACCGGTCCGTTAACAATAGACCGGCACACCAGAATGAAAACGGAGGAAATGTAAGATGGCTCGTATTGCAGGTGTTGATTTACCAAGAGACAAACGTGTCGAAATCGGACTTACCTATATCTATGGTATTGGTAGAGTAAGTGCGAACAAAATCTTAGCTGAGGCTAAGGTAAATCCGGATACCCGTTGCAGGGATCTGACAGATAATGAAGTAAAGGATATCAGTGCAATTATTGATAAGGATTATACTGTAGAAGGTGATCTGAGAAGAGAAATTGCATTAAACATTAAGACATTACAGGAGATTGGATGCTATCGTGGTATCCGTCACAGAAGAGGACTTCCTGTTCGCGGACAGAAGACAAAGACCAACGCAAGAACAAGAAAGGGTCCGAAGAAGACTGTAGCAGGTAAGAAGAAGTAAGGAAAAGTAACTGATTAGTTTATTATTATTTTAGAAAGTAGGTTAGTTTAAATGGCAGCAGCAAAAAAAGCAGCAACAAAGAAAGTAACAAAAAAGCGTGTCAAGAAAAACGTTGAACATGGACAGGCACATATCCAGTCATCCTTTAACAATACAATTGTTACATTGACGGATAATGAAGGAAATGCTCTTTCATGGGCTTCCGCAGGCGGTCTTGGATTTAGAGGTTCAAAGAAATCTACTCCTTATGCAGCACAGATGGCAGCAGAGACTGCTACAAAGGCTGCTTTAGTCCATGGACTTAAGACAGTAGATGTAATGGTTAAAGGACCTGGTTCAGGACGTGAAGCAGCAATTCGTGCATTACAGGCTAATGGTCTGGAGGTAACCAGTATCAGAGATGTGACACCGGTTCCCCACAATGGATGTCGTCCCCCTAAGAGACGTCGTGTATAATGAAAGCGGAGGTATAGGATAATGGCAGTAAATAGAGTTCCTGTTCTGAAAAAGTGCAGAGCATTAGGTTTGGATCCGGCTTTCCTGGGTGTTGAGAAGTATACACATACCAAGGAATGGAACAAAGAAGTTGAAGGAAAAAAGAAGAACATCAACAAGAAGCTTGACCGTCATGTGAACGAGTCCATCAGAAGCTCCAGAAACGCTAACAAGAAAGTCAGCGAGTATGGTATGCAGCTTCGTGAAAAGCAGAAGGCCAAGTTCATTTACGGTGTATTGGAGAAGCCTTTCCGTAATTATTATGAAAAAGCTGACCGTATGAAGGGTATGACAGGTGAAAACCTGATGGTTCTTCTGGAGAGCAGACTGGACAGTGTTGTCTTCAGAATGGGATTTGCAAGAACCAGAAAAGAGGCAAGACAGGTTGTAGGTCACAAGCATGTGCTGGTAAATGGTAAGAAAGTTAATATTCCTTCTTATCTTGTAAAGGCTGGCGATGTAATTGAGTTAACTGAGAAGGCAAAGGGCTTACAGAGATTTAAGGATATTATTGAAGTAACAGAAGGAAGAACAGTACCTGGCTGGATGGAAGTTGATTACGAGACAAAGAAGGGAACAGTAAAAGAACTTCCTACAAGAGAAGCAATCGATGTTCCTGTAAATGAGATGCTGATCGTCGAGTTATATTCCAAGTAATCAATAATCTTTTTTTGAAAGATGAAGGAGGGTATTTAATGTTAGCATTTAATTTTGACAGTCCGAACATTGAAGTTGCAGAAATCTCCGAAGATAAGAAGTATGGTCGCTTTGTTGTAGAACCGCTGGAAAGAGGATACGGTATCACACTTGGTAATTCTTTAAGAAGAATCATGCTGGCTTCCTTACCGGGAGCTGCAGTGAGCCAGATTAAGATTGATGGTGTATTGCATGAGTTCTCATCCATTCCGGGTGTAAAAGAAGATGTGACAGAAATTGTCATGAACATTAAGAGTCTTGCAATTAAAGACGGCAGTGACAATGATGCACCTAAGAAAGCACACATCCAGTTCGAAGGCTCCGGCGTAGTAAAGGCTTCTGACATTGTGATGGAGGATCCGGATGTGGAAATCATCAATCAGGATCAGACCATTGCAACCTTAAGCGGTGGAAAAGAAAGCAGACTCGATATGGACCTGATTATCACAAGAGGTCGTGGTTATATCAGTTCTGATAAGAACAAGAAGGATGATTGCCCGATTGGCAGCATTGCAGTTGATTCTATCTACACACCAGTAGAACGTGTTAACATGACAGTAGAAAATACCCGTGTTGGTCAGATCACAGATTATGATAAGCTGACACTGGATGTTTATACAAACGGTACAATTGCACCGGATGAGGCTGTCAGCCTTGCTGCAAAGGTATTAAGCGAACATCTGAAGTTGTTTATCAACCTCTCTGAAAATGCAAAGACCGCAGAGGTTATGGTTGAAAAACCGGATGATGAAAAAGAAAAAGTTCTTGAGATGAGTATTGATGAACTGGAACTGTCTGTTCGTTCCTACAACTGTTTGAAGAGAGCAGGCATCAATACAGTACAGGAATTAACCAATAAGACTTCTGAAGATATGATGAAGGTACGTAATCTGGGACGTAAGTCACTGGATGAGGTATTGGCAAAGTTAAAAGAGCTGGGGCTTCAGCTAAATCCCAGTGAAGAATAAATGTGTTGTGGTAAATCCAAAAGGTACACAGACGCATGTAGATCCTATAAAAACTAATACATTTGAACAGTAAGACCAAAAGGCGTGTTCAGGTGTGCCACGAAGGGAGAATAAAAATGGCAAAGTATAGAAAGCTTGGTAAGACATCAAGCCAGAGAAAAGCATTACTTAGAAATCAGGTAACAATGCTTGTTGCAAACGGCAGAATTGTTACGACAGAAGCAAGAGCAAAAGAAATCCAGAAGATCGTTGAAAGTCTTGTAGCACTTGCTGTAAAAGAAAAGGATAACTTTGAGACTGTAACAGTAAAAGCAAAGGTTCCTCAGAAAGATAAAAACGGCAAGAGAGTAAAAGAAGTTGTAGATGGTAAGAAAGTTACCGTTTATGATGAAGTAGAAAAAGAGATTAAGAAAGATCTTCCGTCAAGACTTCATGCAAGAAGACAGATGTTAAAGGTATTCTATGATGTAGTAGAGAGACCGGATCAGAAAAAGAAAGCAGCTAAGAAGGTAGATCTTGCTGCAAAAATGTTTGATGAGATTGCTCCGAAGTATGTTGACCGCAAGGGTGGATATACAAGAATCATTAAGGTGGGACCTCGTAAGGGCGACGCTGCAATGATGGCAGTGATCGAATTCGTCTAAGATTTCAAGTAGTGTAATAAAAAGCGCAGGCTGTACAGCTTGCGCTTTTTAACATTCAAAGTGTTGATAGTCTTTACAGTGTTCCCAGTCACCACCCCAGGTAAAACCGTGAAAGAGAAAAAGTTCATAACAAAGATCACCGGGACCAAGTTTGTGAGGAAAGTCCCGCTCCCTGTCTGCGTAGGCTTCTGAACCGGGAGGAGAGATTCTGATGTGATTTTGATCATTCTGAAATGTTACATAGGGGTTAAAAAAGGGATTGATATCTACTGCCATACCAAAGGCATGTCGGGAAAGCATATTTGTCCCGGCAATGGTACGGTAATTAAAACAGGAGGTATTATTTTTCTGACAACAAAGATCATCATTGGCATGAAAATCATCCACAAGCTGAATTCGTTCAAATTGATATTTATTTTCATATAACGTCTGAAAAATATTTAAGAGCCTGTCGGCTATTTTCTGGTTACAAATCATTTCCCCCAGTCTGCTTTCTCCGTTAAAATCAATATAGGACAGCTTCAGGTAGCGAAGTTCATAGGGGGAGATATTGTCATTTCTATGATAGGAAAGACCATTGATGCGGTGCATTAGCTGTCTGGTTATGGGATGACAGGAAAATCCCGGATTGGAGCGGTGTAATAAGTGATGCATAGGTATCTCCTTTACTCGATTATTATTTTCTGTTAGAGATGAAGCGACTTTACAAAAAACGCTACATCTCATCCAACTCTATGTTATATGAGTGTGGGAAAGAAAATATGACAGCTTGCAATTATAGAATGATTCCTGTAAAATATAGGACGAATGTCCTCAGCTATAGGGGGCAGGGATATTTGATGAAATTGATCTGGCAGGAGGAACGGTCCGGATGGGGATCATTAAGACATGCAAACTGGCATTTGATTATATCCGCAGAGATGAAGAGGGCAATGTTGAAGGAATTACCAGGGCCGTGGATGACGTTGATCTGGAGGTCCGGGCAGGGGAATTTATTGCAATCTTAGGTCACAATGGTTCCGGTAAATCAACGCTGGCGAAGCATTTGAATGCCATATTATATCCGACAGAGGGGACGGTTCTGGTGGATGGCAAGGATACCACTGAGGAAAAATATCTTTGGGATATCCGGCAGACGGCAGGTATGGTGTTTCAGAATCCGGACAATCAGATTATTGGTCAGATTGTAGAAGAAGATGTAGGATTCGGACCGGAGAATCTGGGCGTTCCGACAGATGAAATCTGGGAGAGAGTCACAGAAAGTTTAAAAGCAGTGGGGATGTATGAGTATCGAAAGTTTTCTCCCAATAAATTATCCGGCGGACAGAAACAGCGGGTGTCGATTGCATCAGTTATTGCAATGCATCCTAAGTGTATTATTCTGGATGAGCCGACGGCAATGCTGGATCCGGCCGGACGAAAAGAAGTCATTCGTGCAGTCAGAGCATTGAATGATGTTGAAAAGATTACGGTGATTCTGATTACACATTATATGGAAGAAGTGGTTCACGCAGACCGGGTATTGGTCATGGACCAGGGAAGAGTTGTGATGCAGGGAACTCCCAGGGAGGTGTTCTCCCATGTGGAGGAATTGCAGAAAATGCGCCTGGATGTGCCGCAGGTGACGTTGCTGGCACATGAATTACGAAAGGAAGGGATGAGGCTGCCTGAGGGGATTCTGACCAGGGAAGAACTGGTAAGGGAGCTGGCACGAATCCTTCCAAAGCAGAGAGGATAAATTTGCATGAAGTTGATCGCAGACCATCTGATATATGAATACAATAAGGATACGGAGCTGGCGGTTCGCGCACTGGATGATGTCAGTCTTGTAATTGGACAGGGTGAGATGATTGGACTGATCGGACATACCGGTTCCGGTAAATCAACGCTGGTCCAGCATCTGAATGCCCTGCTGAAACCGGACAGCGGAACTGTCTACTTTGACGGAGAAGACGTTTTTGAGAAGGAGTATGACAGAAAGAGCTTCCGGGGAAAGGTGGGATTGGTATTCCAGTATCCGGAGCACCAGCTGTTCGAGGAGAATGTTTTTGAAGAAGTGTGCTTTGGCCCCAAAAATCTTGGCGTTCCCAGAAAAGAAAGAGAACTCAGGGCATATGCCGCATTGAAGCAGGCGGGGATTCCGGATGAATATTTTTATCAGTCGCCCTTTGATTTGTCCGGCGGACAAAAACGACGGGTAGCAATTGCCAGTGTGCTTGCCATGAATCCGGAGATTCTGATTTTGGATGAACCGACGGCAGGACTGGATCCAAAGGGAAGAAATGAGATCCTGACGCAGATACGTACCCTTAGAGACGAGAAGAATATGACGATCATTCTGGTATCCCATAGTATGGAGGATGTGGCAGAATATGTGGATCGAATTATCGTTATGGATCATGGTAAGGTCATGTATGATGCAAAACCGCATAAAGTATTCTCTTATTATAAGGAGCTTGAAGCAATGGGACTTGCAGCACCGCAGGTGACTTATCTGATGCACGAATTAAGGGAATGCGGAATTGATGTGAATACCAATATCACAACCATAGAAGAAGCGAAACAGGAAATATTAAAGAAAAATTTTGGAAGAGGTCTATTTTGATACGAGATATTACACTGGGACAATATTATCAGACAGATTCGGTCGTTCACAGGCTGGATCCGAGAACAAAGCTGATTGCGACGTTTGCATATCTGGTTTCCTTGTTTCTGGCATCTAATCTATATGTATATCTGGCAGCATTCATTTTTTTGGTGGTTGCCATAAAAGCATGCAGGGTTCCATTGAAATTCATTGTACGGGGAATGAAAGCAATCGTTGTTCTTTTGCTGCTGACAGTGGTTTTGAATATATTTCTGATTGATGGGGAGCCGGTTGTAACGTTGTGGAAGCTTACCATTACCAGAGAAGGAATCCGTACAGCAGTCTTTATGGCACTGCGGCTTACGTTCTTAATCATGGGTTCATCGATCATGACACTGACAACAACACCGAATCAATTGACGGATGCACTGGAAAGCGTCTTGAAGCCATTAAGAGTGATTAAGGTTCCGGTTCATGAGATTGCGATGATGATGTCGATTGCTCTTCGGTTCATTCCGATTCTGACGGAAGAGACAGATAAAATTATGAAAGCACAGCTGGCACGTGGGGCAGATTTTGAGTCGGGAAATCTGATAAAAAGAGTAAAAAATATGATACCGATTTTAGTGCCGCTCTTTATTTCAGCGTTCCGGCGTGCAAATGATCTCGCAATGGCGATGGAAGCAAGATGTTACCGCGGAGGTGACGGAAGGACAAAGATGAAACCGCTACATTATCAGAAGCGTGACGGACTGGCGTATCTTTATCTTTTCGGCTATTTTGGATTGATTTGCGTGCTGGGCTTTATGATTCCCAAAATCTGATATTTTTTCAGGCGGAAGGATTATAAAGTGACAGGACAGTTTGATTTGGAAAAGGAAGTAGTGATGGAACAGGATGCAGGAAGCAATATAATAAAGAAGCAGAATCCAAAAAGAAGGATTCTGCTGGTGGTCGCCTATGATGGAACCAATTATCACGGCTGGCAGCTGCAACCTGGCTGTGCGACCATTGAAGGCATATTGAATGAGACCTTAAGCGGCCTTTTTCAGGAGGAAATACAGGTGATTGGCGCTAGCAGGACAGATGCCGGGGTGCATGCTTATGGAAACATTGCTGTATTTGATACCAATGCAAGAATTCCGGCAGAGAAGCTTCCCTATGCCTTAAACAGAAAACTTCCTGAGGATATCCGTATACAAAGAGCGTTCCGGGTGAGAGATGATTTTCATCCACGAAAATGTGAGAGTCGTAAGACCTACGAATACAGAATCTTAAATACACAGTTTCCTCTGCCACAGAAAAGGCTGTATGCCTACTGGACATATTATCCGCTGGATGTGGAACGTATGAACAGGGCAGCCATGATTTTGACAGGGGAGCATGATTTTAAGAGCTTCTGCAGTGTGAATACACAGGCAGAGACAACAGTGCGTACGTTGTATGAAGCAACGGTCTGCCGGGAGGGCAGTTCTTTCGATGAAATTGTCATCCGGGTGACAGGGAATGGTTTTTTATATAATATGGTAAGGATTATTGCCGGTACGTTGATTGATGTTGGAAGGGGAAAGACCGAACCGGAAGAGATTGGGGACATGCTGGAGAATAAGGATCGTCAGAGCAGCGGACCGACAGCGCCTGCCCAGGGACTGATGCTGATGCAATATCGTTTTGAAGACTGGGAGAAGATTGTCATTCCGGATATTACGGAGAATATGTAAGAAATGTGAAAAAACTCCTAAAAATTGGTTGACATCCCTTTATTCCTAACATATAATATATATCTGTGACGGATTCGATGACTTTCCCAATCATCAGATCTGCCCAATTTGTGTAAGGAATGATTTGTTTTGTGCCCGGACATCACAAAGCAGAGAATCTTTCACAAGGATAAGTTATCAGAGGATGAACGGATAGAGAGCATAAGACAGGATCTGTTCATGAAAGGAGAAAAAATCATGAAGACATTTATGGCTAGTCCTTCAACGATTGAAAGAAAATGGTATGTCGTTGATGCTACAGGATATACATTAGGACGTCTGGCATCTGAGGTTGCCAAGATTTTAAGAGGAAAGAATAAGCCGATCTTTACACCGCATATTGATACAGGAGATTATGTTATCGTAGTAAATGCAGAGAAGATTAAGGTAACAGGTAAGAAGCTTGACCAGAAGATTTATTATCATCATTCCGATTATGTAGGTGGCATGAAAGAAACAACCCTGAAAGAAAAGCTTGCAAAGAAACCGGAAGAAGTCATTGAACTTGCTGTTAAGGGCATGCTTCCCAAGGGACCTTTAGGAAGAGAAATGTACAGAAAACTTTTTGTTTATGCAGGACCTGAGCACAAACATGCAGCACAGAAGCCTGTTGAACTGAAGTTTTAACTAGAGGTTGAAAGGAGAGAGAAAAATGGCTAAGAAAGCAGCAGCTGTAAAATATTATGGAACAGGAAGAAGAAAGAGCTCTGTAGCAAGAGTTTATCTTGTACCTGGTAAAGGTGATATCAAGATCAATAAGAGAGATATTGATGAGTATTTTGGACTGGAGACTTTAAAGGTTATCGTTCGTCAGCCGCTGGCTGCAATTGATGCAGTAGGCAAGTATGATGCAATGATCACCGTTAAAGGTGGCGGATATACAGGACAGGCAGGTGCGATCAGACATGGTATCGCAAGAGCATTGCTTCAGGCAGATCCTGAATGTCGTCCGGTTCTCAAGAAGGCAGGATACCTTACAAGAGATCCTCGTATGAAAGAGCGTAAGAAATACGGTCTCAAAGCAGCTCGTAGAGCCCCGCAATTTTCAAAGAGATAAGGATTACTGCGAATTGCAGAATATGGAAAGAACTCCCGAGTTTTCTCGAGGAGTTCTTTTTATATTCTGTAATTCATTGGAAGACAAGGGATGACCGAGATGAAGCGAAGCGTAATCGAGGTTAGCTCTTGTCTTCGCAGTAATCCGAAAGAAAGCCCGGAATGCTTGCATTCATGGGCTTTTTATTATGCATTATGATTCATTAGAATGCAAGAAATGAAGTTATTTCCTGTGTTCGGAGATAATGAAAATGCTCCTCTTTTTCATTGGTTCGCCAGATAGAAATATAATCTTGATATAAACTGTGAATTCGTTGGAGAACCCTTGACGGGATTGATCGAATATTGGAACAGATCTTTCATAAATGCCATGTTGCCATTCAGCCATGCTACGCGGATTGCATGACGAATAGATCTTTCGACGCTTTCGATGCTGGCATGATGCTTTTTGGCAATCCCTGCATAGAGTGCCGTTACTTTATACAATTCTGTTGGATCGCGTAGTACCATTACCTCTGCTGTGGTAAGATACATAAAGCCGGTTAAGTTTGTAGGTACTCCAATTTTTAAAAGAAGTTCGTGGATTTCACGTTCATTTGTAGTGGGTACATCTCCCATATGTTACATCCTCCTATATAAATTATATACAAATATTATGACAAATATTGACAATTTCAAATATCTTTTATAACATTATTTTATTATAAGGGGGGTCTGATTCGTGTCACAGATGACACAGATAGGAGATGTGTATGTCATTATCCGATGCTTTGAAAGATTTAATTTCAGCAAAGAATATATCTTTGTCTGATATTGCGGATTTATCGGGTGTACCATATGAAACAGTCCGAAATATCTATTACGGAAAGGTTAGCGATCCCAAGATATCAACGGTTGTTCAGCTTGCAAGGGCACTGAAGGTAAGTGTAGATTATATGCTTGGAGAAGGAAGCAGCGTGGAGATGGATATTTTACGTCTGTACCATATGTGTGGCACACACGGAAAGAGTCTGATTCACCTTGTGGCCAAATATGAAGCGACTGCTGCCAAAGAGGAGCGTAACTCTGCAGATAAACATAGAATACCTTGCCTCGTTCCAATCGGAAATGAAGAAGATGGGATTCTTTATAACAGCTGTGAAATCATTGAGATCAACACATCAAAGAAAGAGGCATATGTAGGTATTGTTATCACCACCAATAATTTTGCACCGTCGTATTGTAAGGATGATATTATATTATTGGAAAACAGATTTCCGAGTAGCGGTGAATGGGGCGTTTTCTATAAAGGAGAAAGGGCATACTTGCGGAGATATATAGAAAGCGGACAATACAGGCTCGAATGCTTACATAGCAGAGGACAGGATTTTGTATTGAAACGCATGAATGAGATGGAATGTGTTGGTACCTGCATAGGTGTAGTAAGAGAGTAGAAAACAATTACATAAATTGGAGGAGAAGGTACATGAACAGAAAAAAGAACAAAGATATGGGGCAGAGAACATTGGGGCAGAAAATCGGAGAGGCTTTTGCAGTCTTGATTGGATATGTTATTATTATTGTTTGTATTGAGTCCATGTTTCTTTCGGGAATTCTGGCGACCGGATATACGATGCAGGGTAATCTGAAATCTGCGGAAGCATACACCGGTGAAATAGATATGGCGATGCAAAGCAAGGTCAGCATGCTTGAGACAATTGCGATTGGTATTTCCAGCGGAACATTATCAGAAGAAGCGGATATCCGCGCCTATGTGGATTCCATGGTAGGGCTGGATGAACAGATTTCAGCAGTTTACAGCTGTTATGATGAGAACATCACTTTTATGAGTGGTGGATGGGAACCTCCTGCTGATTTTATTGTAACAGAACGTGAATGGTATCTTAAAGCACAGGAGAGTCCTGACAAAGTATATATATCAGAACCATATGTGGATCAGCAGACAGGACAGCTCTGTATTACCCTGGCCAAGGCAACATTTTCGGATGGGGAAATGATGGGTGTTGTTGGTATGGATATTTATATGGATGAATTGGTTAAACTGATGGAAGAAAGTTACACCGGGCAAAGTTATGTATTCTTAGTAACTTCCGGTGGAACAGTGCTGACGCATCCTAACGAGGAATTTGCGGTACATGGGGAAGAAACTCCGAATATTTCAGAGGTGGCCTCCGGAAGATATGCGAAAATGGTCAGTCAGGATATGAAGATAAATCTGTTTAATGATTATCGTGGAGGACTTAAATTCGGAGTTGCATCTACTGCCGAAACAACAGGCTGGAAGGTGATTTCTATTACACCGCTCCATGAATTGATTTTATTCTTTATTGGTATTCTTGTAATAAATGCATTGATCTATTTTATTACCAAACAGATTGCGAGAAAGAGAAGTCTGACAATTGTATCAAAGCTGGTACAGCCATTGGAATCCATCAGCGGAAAGGTTTCCAAGATTACGGAAGGAGAACTTACCGTTGTATTTGATGAAGAGCAGAATTCTACGGAGATGGAGCTGTTAACCAATTCGCTGAATAATACGATTCAGGGACTGCGGAATTATATCAGCACCATTGCGGAAACGGTAACCAGTATTTCGGAAAAGAATCTTACGGCAACAGTCGATGGGGAGTTCCACGGAAGCTATATTGAGATCAAGGAATCCCTGGAAAATATCCTGGATAGCCTGAATACTTCTTTCCGGCAGATGCAGGAGGAAGCGGATACACTGTTAAGATTTTCAGATGAACTGCAGAAAACTACGGAAGCAGTTGCTGAGAGTGCATCCCAGCAGAGTATGTCAATATCCACTGTAACAGAGGATATTATCATGTTGAGAGACCATGCCGGTCAGATTACTGACAGTGCAGCAAATATGCAGAAAATTGCGGAAGTTACCAATGATCATCTGCGTATCGGAACAGAGGAAATGCAGGAGGTTGTTAAGGCGATTGACAGTATCAGCGATTGTTTTGTCAGAATTGCTGATTTTGTTGGTGAAATCAATGAAATTGCAGACCAGACGAATCTGCTTTCCCTGAATGCATCCATTGAAGCAGCAAGAGCCGGTGAAGCCGGCAGAGGTTTTGCTGTGGTTGCCAGCGAGATCAGTGATCTTGCCGCTTCCAGTGCAAGGGCCAGTGAGAATATCAGCCAGCTGATCCAGACTTCTAAAGAGGCTGTTAACAGTGGTAAGAAGCTGATTACAGAGACTTCCGGAACAATTGTACAGGGAATGGAAGATTCGCAGGAGTCAGCACGCCATATCGGGCAGATCGTGGATTTTGTGAACAGACAGAAGGAGGCGATTGAGAATATCAGTGTCGCTATGAATGAAATTGCTGCAATGGTTGAAAATAATGCTGCCAGTGCACAGGAAAATCAGGCAATCTGCATTCAGTTGGGTGAAAGTGCACAGACTCTTAAAAATACAGCCTCTGAGTTCCGTCTGCGTTAAGAAGGATGTTAATGCAAAAGAATAGAATTATTTCAGATATTGAACAAAAATGGTAGTCATCATATAATAAAATTATAGTTGCCGGAAAGATGGCTTTTACACATAGGGGGATTACGATTGAATTCAGGGAAAGGTATCCAAAAGAAGCTGCTTGTTATTGGACTGATACCATTGGGGATGCTGAGTGCGCTGATTGTTTCTTTTGGAATGCTTTTATTATATGATGTTTATGATCAGAGTATCCGGAATGAATTGAAATCAACGACAAGTATTTTATTAGACAGTCTTGACTTTACTGTGCAGGGAGACTATTCCTGCCGTGAAGGTATGCTGTTTAAAGGGGAACTTAATATCACAGATTCCACAATTTTACGGCGTCTTAAGGAACGTTCGGGTATAGATACCACACTTTTTTGGGAGGATACCCGTATCATGACCACCTTAAAGGATGCCAACGGACAGTCTGCCATGGGTACGAAAGCAAATCCTGAGGTCGTTGAAGTTGTCCTGCAGAATGGCAAAAGCTATTATTCGGATCAGTTGAATCTGAATGGCGTGGAATATGTTGGTTACTATATTCCGTTGATCAATAGTGACGGAATGGTTGTAGGAATGATCTTTGCGGGGAAAAATAAACAGCAGGCACAGGATCAGATGTATTCCATTCTGAAGTGGTTTTTGATATTATCGTTGCTGGTTATGTGTTTTGCGGTTTTGCTGGCAAGACTCTTTTCCCAGAAAATGATACAGGATATTAATGGTATCAATGAATATCTGGCTACCATTGCAAAAGGCGATATGAATGCGGCAATGGATAGTCGGATTTCCGCCCGAAAAGATGAGATTGGAAGTATTGGATTATATGCTTCTAAAATGGGAAATGAGTTAAAAAAGCTGATTGAAACAGATCCGCTGACTTCACTATACAACAGACGAAGCTGTAATAACAAGTTAAAAGTATTGGAGAAAGAGAAAACTCCGTATTCCGTTGTCATGTGTGACATCGACTGGTTTAAAAGAATCAATGATAATTATGGGCACAGCACAGGGGATTATGTTCTGGTAAAAACTTCCGAAATGATCCGGGAAAATGTCGACGGATGTGGATTTGCAAGCCGGTGGGGCGGGGAGGAATTCCTGCTGGTCTATCAGCTTGATTTAGCAAAGACAAAAGAGAAGGTTGAACATCTTAGGAATGCGGTCAGAACTTTTGAATTTTCCTATGAAGATGCAGTGTTTGAAATTCAAATGACATTTGGTATTGAGGCAGAACATACAGAAGAGTCTTATGAAGAAAGAATCACCCGGGCCGATCATAAACTTTATATCGGAAAGAATAATGGCCGGGATCAGATTGTCATATGATGTTAATAATAATACAAAAAGAAAGAAGGTAAGAAATGATGGATAAGCAGGCAATGTATCAACTCACGTACGGACTTTTTATTCTTACGGCAAAGGAGGGAGAAAAAGATAACGGATGTATCGTTAATACGGTAACACAGGTAACAACCGATCCCAACCGTATTATGGTTGCTGTCAATAAAAATAATCTCACCCATGATATGATTGTTAATACAGGAGTATTTAATGTTTCTGTTTTAACAGAGAATTCTAAGTTTGACACATACAAGCACTGGGGCTTTCAGAGCGGAAAAAATGTAGATAAATTGGAAAGCATTGTATATGAAAGAGCAGACAATGGTCTGGTGTATATCGCAGAGGAAACCAACGCCATGATATCGGCTAAGGTGGTATCCATGACAGACCTTGGAACGCATACCCTATTCCTGGCTGATGTGACAGATGCAAAAATGATTTCCAAGGAGCCTTCCGTTACCTATAGCTATTATCAGAAAAATATAAAGCAGGCACCGGCAGATGCAGGAAAGAAGAAAGGATTTATCTGTGTGGTCTGCGGATATATTTATGAAGGCGATACACTTCCGGCCGATTTTATCTGTCCTGTGTGTAAACACCCGGCTTCTGATTTTAAGCCATTATAGTATAGCAGGGGGATAGGCGAGAACAGAAAAGGAGGAAAGCGAATGTCTGAAAATAACGGGCAGAAGATTCCTGAGACCATGAAAAAAAGGGAAGCAATGGCGATCAATCAGAATAAGCTGGCATTGGAACGGACAGAATTGTCCAAGATCAGAACAGAGCTTTCCTTTCACAATAGCCGACTTTCTGTTGACCAGACGCATCTGGCCTATCTTCGTACAATTGTTACCCTGGTAGGAAGTGCAGCTACTGTTTATAAGGCTCTTCCCGTCCTTGGAATTTCGGCTGTTTTTTCATCTGCACTGGCATTGTTTTTGCTGGCTTTTGCAATTTATTTTATTTACAAGGATCTTACAACTTATCCTAAAATGAAAAAACATCTGGAAGAATTGGAAAAAAAGACGAACGAATTAACAAAGCGGGTGGAACAGGAAGTTTATGAGATTGATGAATAGTCCTGTATTCTGTGCCGGATTAATAGGTAATACCGCGTCCGGTATTTGGTGAATAGACTGCCAAAATGCAGTCGGTCAGAAAAAGGAGAAGCAGAAGGAAAAGTAATGCCTTCTGCTTTTTAAGTGGTAACTTTTGCCACCAATAGAGTGCGTATCTGCTGATAAAGCAGACCCAGAGAAGACCGGCAGCACCAAATCCCAGAGAAGAATAGAGACAGATCTGTCCAAGGTAATTGTATGGCTCATCAGAATAATTCCAGTAACGAAGATGATAGACCCGGTTGACAAACAGACCAATGACAAGTTCAATGGAAGTTCCTATAAGGACGGACAGGAAAAAGCATAGAATATAATGTTTTCTGATCGGATGAAGCAATCGATAGAACAGAACGCCGCCAATGCCATAGATAGGAAGCCATGGACCGTAAAAAAAGCCACGGTTGCATAAAGTACCTTGACGGATCAGCGTAAATATGACTTCCCAGACAAAACCGATAAAGGAGCTCAGAAAGAAAAAATAACTGTATTGCAGCAGTTTTTGTTGAAAAATAGGATGCTTCATACAGTTATTATTTGAAAGAGAAAAAATCTTACTCTGATTAGAGTTTGTTAAATTTTGTATTTCATCATGTCCATCCGCCATCCAGCGTGATAATCTGGCCTGTCAGATAGTCCGGGGCGTTGATCAGCTGAAGTACAAGGGAAGCAACTTCTTCCGGCCGACCAATTCGGTCAGCCGGGATTTCATTGATGACAGAAGACAATTCTTCATCGCTGAAACAATGGTTCATATCAGTATCAATCAGACCACAGGCGATGGCATTGACGTGAATATGACTGAGAGCCAGTTCCTTACCAAGTGCCTTTGTGAAAGTATTGACGGCACCTTTGGAAGCAGAATAGGCAACCTCTGCAGAAGCACCGGTGTTCCCCCAGACGGAGGAAATGTTAATGATACATCCACTCTGCTTTTTGAGCATAAGCGGAATTGCCTTTCTGCAGGTATAAAAGACGGAATCAAGATTGGAACGCATCAAATGATGCCATTGATCATCCGTCATTTCCTGTAATAAGCCAATATGGGAAATTCCCGCACAGTTAATCAGAACATCCAGAGAGGATATTTCCCGGAAAATTTCATTTACAAACGAAGAATTGCCAAGATCTCCCTGGTGGCAGGTGCAGCTGATCTGATATTGTGCCGAGAGGGTATCAGCTAATTCTGTTAAAAGATTCTTATTTTTGTGGCAGACAAGATGGAGATCATAACCCTGCCCGGCCAGACTTTGGGCAATGGCTTTTCCAATCCCACGGCTTGCCCCTGTTATAAGAGCTATTTTATTTTCGCACATACATTTTCCTCTTTTTAAAATTATCTACCAAGATACCGGGGCAAAAGCCTGTTCAAAATAGTAATTGTAAACGGGCTTTTGACCCTAGTATCCTATCAATTATCATAAACAAAAGAAACAGAAAATACAAGTATGTCTGCTTGAAGCACCGGAGAAAATATTATATTATATGATATGATATGATATGATAGATAAAAACAATCAGGGAAGGTATGGTGGTTAATGTGTATGATGTGATTATTATCGGTGCAGGCCCGGCCGGATTGTCTGCTGCAATTTATGCAATGCGGGCGAAGCTGAATGCGCTTGTGATAGAGCAGGCAGGTCCCGGGGGACAAGTCCTGACAACCTATGAGGTGGATAATTATCCGGCACTTCCGGGAATCAGCGGTTATGAGCTTGGTGTAAAGATGAAAGAACATGCGGAAAAACTGGGAATGAAACTGGTTACTGAAGAGGTTAGGGAAGTGATCTGGGAGCAGGAGCATAAGTGTGTCAGGACAGACCGGGCAGAATATGAGACAAAAACGTTGATTCTTGCATCAGGAGCAGTTCATGCAAAACTGGGGCTGTCGGATGAAGAAAGGCTTTCGGGAATGGGAGTTTCCTATTGTGCAACCTGTGACGGAGCATTTTATAAAAATGCGGTAACAGCAGTTGTAGGCGGTGGCGATGTGGCTCTGGAGGATGCCATTTTCCTTGCAAGGCTGTGTAAAAAGGTTTATGTCATTCACCGAAGAAATGAATTTCGCGGAGCAAAATCACTTCAGGAGGCACTGCTTCAGCTGCCGAATGTCGAAATCCTTTGGGATAGTGTGGTTACATCCATCCATGGTGAGGATGAGGTGGAGGGAATCACAGTGGAAAACCGTCTGAACGGAAGCAAAGAACGGTATGATGTAGACGGCGTTTTTATTGCAGTGGGAATCCGTCCGGTGTCTGAGGTCTTTGATGGGCTGGCAGAGCGTGATAAAGCAGGTTATCTGATTGCCGGAGAGGATACAAAGACAAGCACTCCCGGGGTTTTTGCAGCAGGGGATGTCCGTACCAAACCATTACGCCAGATTGTGACTGCGGTAGCAGACGGAGCGAATGCTGTCTATGCAGTGCAGGAATACCTGACGGGTATTATTTCGTAATTGCTTGACAAATATTACGATGGATGCTATATTATTACATGTAATGTAATAAATTTGTAACAATTAATGGTAAAAATCGTAATATTTTGATAGGGGTAGAATTCGTGAAAAGGAAAATAGTGACAATCGCATTAATGGTTATGTCCATGATGGCTATGCTTACTGTTGGACCGACAAACAGCACGAGTAATGCAACAAATGTAAGAGATGTTCTTCCGGCAGGCGGAGTTGCACTTGCACTGGAAGAAGGAACAGATATCAATTCCATATATGTCGCACCTACCTATGAGGAAGAGCAGGCAGCGTTAATTGCACAGACAATGACGGGCAACAGCCCTTCGGAGAATGGTTTTGTAGAAGCAGGAGTTGAGGAAGTATTAATTTCCGATATTGATGTCAGTGGAAATGACATAACTGTTTCAGGTGAGATGCCTGTCAGTGCCATTTCCGGTTCTGTTGTCAGTATGGCTTCGGCACAGGGACCTTCCAATGCGGCTGCAACGGCAGATATCCTTGCCAGATCAATCAATGTTGGGGCAGTTCGGTCTGTAGAGATGCGCGAAGAGATGGATAGTGCGGTTGTGGAAGTTGTTTCTCAGGAAGAAAAGGATTTAGATCCCGAGAATTTCAGCGATCTGGTAATCGCCCAGGTAAGTAATTATGTCAATGTCCGCGATATTCCCAGTGAAGAAGGAGAAATCGTTGGAAAGCTTTATGATGATTCCGTTGGTAATTTTATTGAAGAAGTGGATGGCTGGTATAAGATAACATCAGGAAATTGTACCGGTTATGTAAAAGGCGAGTATTGTGTCACCGGGGAAGCAGCCATTGAACTTGCCAAAGAAGTAGGAACAAGAGTTGCAACGGTTACAACAACAACATTAAAGGTTCGAACAGAACCCAGCGTGGAATCTTCCGTGCTTGGTCTTGTGCCTATCGAAGAAGATCTTAGTGTACTGGAAGAACTGGATGGCTGGGTAAAGGTTTCCATCGAGGAAGGTGAAGGCTATGTTTCTGCAGAATATATTTCATTAAGAACAGATTTTGTTGTTGCAGAGTCGAAAGCAGAGGAAGAGGCAAGACTGGAAAGAGAACGTCAGGAACGTGAGGCAGCACAGGCTGCAGCGCGTGACGCAGCAAGGGCAGCTACGCAGAATACAACGAACAGTGGAAGTCATTCTACGTATACTGTACCGACGATTACAGGCAATAATTCTGCCGGTGTTGCTGTTGCGCAGTATGCTTGTCAGTTTGTTGGTAATCCATATGTCTATGGTGGTTCCAGTCTGACCAACGGAACAGACTGTTCAGGATTTGTAATGAGCGTATATGCTGCATTTGGTGTATCACTGCCGCATTCTTCCACAGCAGACAGAAGCCACGGATATGCAGTAGAGGGCGGTGTGGCAAATGCACAGCCGGGTGATATTATCTGCTATTCAGGTCATGTAGGAATCTACATCGGTAATGGACAGATTGTACATGCAAGTAATTCCAAGACCGGTATTATTATCTCGAATGTGGGTTATCGAAATGTTCTGGCAGTCAGACGTATTTTCTAAAAAATAATTTCAATGATTCAAAGA
>SAMEA3663038__coassemble_231_pt1 | contig 20529 bp, 16 predicted proteins | sample SAMEA3663038__metabat2_low_PE_030 | metagenome-assembled genome bin SAMEA3663038 (sample SAMEA3663038) | pig gut metagenome | biome: pig gut; feature: pig-associated habitat; material: faeces | place: France | collected 2012 | reverse complement strand
GTTATGGGGACGATTGCGCAGGTGCTTAAGAATCGTAATTTCGAACTGGGCATTGCCTTTCCTAACATACAGGAAGAACCGGTACATGGGACGGTAGATGGAATATCCTATTTTGGCTTTTATGAAAATAATAAACATCCGGAAGAATATGACAGTTCCCTGGAAGCATCCCTGGGTCTGATTTGTGAGGAATTTCATCCGGATGTAATTCATTGTTTTGGCACAGAATATCCGCACACGCTGGCTATGCTTAAGATCAAAGAATGGAAAAACCGTGTTCTTGTGCATATGCAGGGGCTGATGGATCTTTGTGCAGAAGTTTATTATGCAGGAATTCCTGATGATGTGGCTGAGAGGGCAACTTTTCGGGATATTATAAAAAAAGACAGTATCTGGCAGCAGAAGGATAAATATATCAGACGTGGAAAAAATGAACGGGAGGCACTCTGCCTGGCAGAAAATGTTTGTGGAAGAACAGAGTTTGATAAACAGTTTGTGGAAGAACTGAATCCATCAGCGGTATATTATACCATCAATGAGACGTTAAGACCTGACTTTTATGAAGGAAGGTGGGAGTATGAGAAATGTGATAAATACACCATCTTTGTCTCCCAGGGAAATTATCCGCTGAAAGGAATTCACTATATGCTGATGGCACTTGCCGGAATCCGGGAAGCCTATCCCGAGGTACATCTTTATGTTGCGGGAGATAATGTGACGGCATATAAAACATTAAAAGATAAAATTAAAATCTCCTCTTATGGAAAATATTTGCGTGACCTGATTCATGAAAATCATCTGGAAGAGCATGTGACATTTTTAGGACAGATGAATGCAAAAGAGATGAGAGAGCAATATCTTAAGGCACATGTGTATGTGATTCCCTCTGTGATTGAAAACTCTCCCAATTCCCTTGGTGAGGCAATGATTCTTGGAATGCCCTGTGTTGCAGCAAGGGTAGGTGGAATCCCTTCTCTGGCTACAGATGGACAGGATGTGATCATGTATCACCCGGAAGATACCAAGGCTTTGACCGAAGCGGTTACAAGGCTGTTTGCGGACCAGGAGCTTTCGAAAGAAATGGGACAGGCAGCACATGCCAGGGCATCACTTACTCATGATGCGCAGGCCAATTATAAGATGTTATGCTGGGTTTATGATGCCATTGCACAAAACAATAAGTAACAGGTGAAAATCAAAAAATCTATGAAGATTACATTTATTACAAATTATCTGACACATCATCAACTGCCATTTGCGGAAGAAATGTATCGTCGTCTGGGAAAAGAGTTCTGCTTCATCGCTACCAATCGTATGGAGGAGGAACGGATCCGGATGGGGTGGGAACTGGATGACAGGCAGTATCCGTATGTCTTATTTTATGATGATGCTATGCAGCAATGTGAACGTCTGGTTATGGACAGTGATATTGTAATATGCGGTGGAACCCATGAGTTATATATCCGAAAAAGACTTGCAGCAGGAAAAATCACTTTCCGATATTTTGAACGTCTTTATAAGAAAGGACAATGGAGAGCATTTGCTCCGGCCGGATATCTGAAAAACAGGCGGAAACATACAGCCAATAAGGACAAGCCCGTTTATCTGTTGTGTGCCGGAGCATATGTACCATCAGATTTTCATTTGTTAGGAGCATACCCGGAGAAGATGCTGAAGTGGGGATATTTTCCGGTTTTTCTCCCGCATGATACTGAACAGTTAATGAATGGTAAAGGTGATGTCTGCCGGATTCTTTGGACAGGACGGATGATTCACTGGAAACATGCGGAGGATGCGGTTAGAGCCATAGAACGACTGCTTCAGAAAAATCCGCAGAGGGAAGACTTTCATCTGACTATGGTGGGAGAGGGAGAATGTGCTCCTAAGATTCGGGAAATGATAGAACATAAGACGATTGCGGGAAGAAGGCTCTCTGAACTGATTACCATGCAATCATTTATTAAACCAAAAGAGGTGCGTTCCTTAATGGAACAAAGCAGTATCTATCTGATGACCAGCGATTATGAAGAAGGCTGGGGCGCAGTGGTCAATGAAGCAATGAATAGTGGTTGTGCGGTAATTGCTTCCCATGGGGCAGGAAGTGTCCCCTATTTGATCCGGCATGGGGAAAATGGTCTGGTATACAAAAGCGGACATGTGAAAGAACTGGCCGGACAGATCGAGGAATTGATAGCATCCCCGTCTAAAAGAAAACAGCTTGGAGAGGCTGCTTATCATACAATTGCCGGGAGCTGGAATCCGGCGGTGGCAGCGGAAAGAATGCTGCATTTTTGTGAAGTGCTTCTTCAGGGGAAGTATCAGCCTGAGAAGGAAGGACCGTTATCCTCTGCAGAATTGATTGCACCGGAAAAAGGATACCGTTACTGTCATAGATGAGGAGATTGCAATGCAGATTATCTTTGTGTCTAATTATATCAATCATCATCAGCTGCCGTTCTGTCGGGCAATGCTTTCACAAAATGACGGAGAATTTATCTTTATTCAGATGGAACCTATGGAACAAGAGCGGATTGAGATGGGCTGGGGCTTGGATGTAAAAGAACTTCCGTTTGTGCATTGTTATAATGAGGAACCGGAGTTTTGCCAAAACCTGATTGACCGGGGAGAAATCGTTATTTATGGCGGTGTCGAGGAAGAAAGCTATATCACGCCGCGTATTGAGGCAGGGAAGCTGACTTTCCGGTACAGTGAAAGGATTTATAAAGAAGGCCAGTGGAAATTTATTTCACCAAGGGGATTAAAGAAAAAATATCATGATCATATCCGTCACCGGAAAAAGGATGTATATCTGTTATGTGCAGGAGCATATGTGGCTTCCGATTTTCATCTGATTCATGCCTATCCCGGTAAAATGTATGCCTGGGGCTATTTTCCGGAATTTAAGGAATACCGTTTAGATGAACTGATGGATTGCAAGGATAAGGATGAGAAAACAGAGATCCTATGGGCTGGGCGGATGATCGACTGGAAGCATCCGGATGATGCGATTCATGCTGCTGCAGATCTCTTAAAACGAAAGAAGCAGGTTCACCTGACCATGGCAGGCGGTGGTGCAATGGAAGCACAGTTAAAAAAGCTTACCGTTGAGCTGGGGATAGAACAAAGTGTTACTTTTACCGGTTTTTTAAGCCCTTCTGAAATCAGGACAAAAATGCTGGCAGCAGATATTTTTTTGTTTACCAGTGATTACAGGGAAGGCTGGGGTGCAGTATTAAATGAAGCAATGAACAGTGGCTGTGCGGTGATAGCCTCTTCCGGAATCGGTGCGGTACCCTATCTTTTGCAACATGGCAAAAATGGCATGGTCTACCGGAACGGCAAGGTTAAAGAACTGAAGGAATATGTCTCGCAGCTTGCAGAAGACCGGAATACCTGCAGACGGCTTGGAATGAATGCCTATGAGACAATCCGGACAAAATGGAACGCTGATACAGCGGCATCAAATCTGCTGCGTGTCATTCGTTCCGTACAGACAGAAAATCCGGAGGCTGCCCCGGACGGTCCCGCAAGCCGTGCTGAGATCATTGCACCGGGGAAAGGGTATGCTTATACAAGGAAATAGCAATAACTGTCTGGGATAAAGCCGGAAAAAGAAATGGAGGAAAACAGGAAATGAATGTGATTGCCAGTACGTTTACCTTTCGCCGCAATTGTGGTAATTCAACCCAGTTGGGCGAAAAGAGTGATATGGAAAAGCAGAAGATTTATATAAAAAATGTGATTGTGACCTTAACTTCTGCCAAATTAAAGAATCCGGAGGATGAGGTACTGTGGGTAACGGATCAGGAACCCCCTGCTGAATTCAGGCAGCAGATAGAGCAGGCAGGCGTTAAAGTAGCGATGATACCATTTGATCATTATGTGATGCCACAAAAGTATCCGTGGGCTCTGGCATTTTTCAAATTATGTGCATTGACATGGCTTTCCACACAGCAATATGAAAAAATTCTCTTGATTGATGCAGACACCTATACGGTAGAGTCTTATACAGAGCTTTGGCAGGAGATGGAGTATGGTCTTATGCTGTTTCCTGTGAATCATAGCTTTCAGCATCTTACACGGACGGAGATCAGGGAAGATGCAGCCAGCCTTGGCTGGGGAGAATGCGGAAATGTGATTCATTACGGTGGAGAATTTGTTGGTGCATGCAGACAGGATCTGGTGGAATTTTTAAAGCTGTGTGAGACAGTCTGCAACAGGATCAAGGAAAATGATTATGCGGTACATGATAACTTTGGGGATGAAACGGTGATCGCGATTGCATCCATGCTGTACAAGAAAGAGCATCCGCTTACGGAAGCAGGGGCATACATTTTCCGGTATTGGACAGAGCGCTATTTTTATCTGGTATCCACAAATACAATCTATAATCCGGTATGTATCTGGCATATGCCGGCAGAGAAGGATAAGGGTCTTCTGATGTTATACAATTATTACAGGAAGCACGGACATTATCCTGATAAGAAGAAAGCAGCACACCTGTTGGGTATCTGTCCGGCGAAACGACCGTCAAATATTGTTACGCTGCGGGGACGTATTATGAGAAAAATGAGTAATCTGCGTTCCGGTAAAAAATAGGCAGGCGAGGAGAATCAGAATGCAGGAAATCATCAGTGTGATCATTCCCGTTTACAATGTAAGACCCTATATTGAACGTTGTCTTGACGCTGTCTGTGCGCAGACCTACCGGGAACTTGAAATTATTCTGGTAGATGACGGTGCAACAGACGGGAGTGGAGAAGTCTGTGACGAATATGCAAAGAAGGATAACCGTATCCGTGTAATCCATAAGAAAAACGGAGGTACCTCAAGTGCCAGAAATGAGGGACTGCGGACCGCTACAGGCAGCTATGTGGGTTTTCTGGATGCAGATGACTGGATTGAAAAGGACCAGTATGAACTGCTTTATCAGGCAATGCAGAAAGAACCCTTTGTGAATGTGGCGCAGGTGATGAGCCGGGAATACACGGAGGATGGGGTTCTTGCAAGGGCTGCAGAAAGAGAGGACGGCGTAATAGTAGATCTTGCGACGAAGGATTATCTGCATCAGCTTTTAATGCATACGGGAGACAGTTCTTTTTGTACGAAGCTGTTTCGAAGAGAGTGGATTTTGGAATATTCCTTTTCGGAGGGAAAGCTAAATGAGGATTTTGAATTGTTGCTTCGCATGATACCAAGGCTTGGACCGGTCAGAACCATTGGAAAAGCCTGCTATAATATTGCACTCAGAGGCGGAAGCAATACCAGGGGCAGATACAATCAGAGCCTGTATGAGAATATGATGGAAAATGCGGTGATGGCCGATCATCTGGTTTTGGAGCAGTATCCGGAATATGAAATCGTGGCAAAACGTTTTTATCTGGTGCAGGCGCTGGATTTCCTGCTGCATATTCCGGTGGAACGTATGACGCGTGACAATGTTTTCTATCGGGAAATCCGTGACAGGGTATGTTCTTCAAAAAAGGAGATTTGGAAGAATCCTTATCTTACTCAAAAACAGAGGAGAAATCTTAAGGTTCTTTCTGTGTGCCCGAAAACAGCAAGACAGGTGCATGGACTGATCATGAAAATGAGAGGCATAAAATGAAAGACAGAATTTATGTATGTCACACCTTTTATCATGTATATATTACGTTTTTAAAGGAACTGGCACTCCCAAAGGAACAGCAATGCGGTGCAACGCTGGTATTAAGCAAGATGTCCAACCGGTTCGGAGATCTGAAAGAACGGGTAGAAGCCCTGCACTTTTTTGAAGAGGTCTGCGAATTTGACGAGAAAAGGGAAACTTATTTTCCGGAGCTGGCAAAATACAAAAAGAATCACAATCATATTGTGATTAACATGTTTTACCGGATCCTGTTTACCAGAAAGTTTGCCAGATGTCAGGAAGCATTTGTTCCGGTGGACTTTAAGGCGTATAAAGAGGTGTATGTTTATTGTGATTCCGATCCCATCGGAATCTATCTGAATATGAAGCATATTCCGTATCATGCGTTAGAGGACGGACTGGACTGTCTGAAGACCTATGATGTAGCAAGGGTAAGCAATCGTGGTCATTTTGCCTTAAAAGCGAAAATGGCATCCTGGAATTTGATTTTTATTGAGAATGGTTACAGTAAATATTGCATCGATATGGAAGTAAATGAACGTGCCGGAATTAAGTATGATTTTAAGAAGTATAAAGAAGTCCCAAGGGCACCATTGTACCAGCGGTTAACCAAAGAGGACAAAGACATCTTATTAAAAGCATTTGTCAGGGACAAGGAAGCAATTGAACAGCGGATTTTAGAAGCGGCACAGGCAGGAAATGCAGTCCTGATTCTTTCGGATCCCCTTTGTGATCTAAAGACAAGAAAACGGATCATGGAAGATCTGATTGCAGAATATGGGAAAGGAGCGACCGTATTTATTAAACCGCATCCGAGGGATGAACTGGATTACCGGAAGGAATTCCCTGACTGTCCTCAGTTTGATCCGGCACTGCCGATGGAAATTCTGAATTTATTTGAAGGAATTCATTTCCAAAAGGTGATTTCAGTCTATACGGAGCTTTCCGCCATTGGCTTTGCAGATGAGAGAATACGGCTGGGACATGATTTTATGGATCTCTATGAAGCACCGGAAGTACACAGGCATAATGATAAGATATAAGAAAGGAACAAGGTTGGCTATATGTTAAAGATCATGAAGAAGATGAATCTTCTTTTGGATAAAAAACAAAAACGGTTTATGGTAGTACTTGTCTTTATGATGCTGATCGGTGCTGTGCTGGAAACTGCCAGTATTTCGATTGTCATACCGGTTGTAACACTGGTTATGGATCAGAATGCGGTACAGAATAATGAACTGGTTCATTCCATCTACGTCTTTTTAGGAATGAAATCAGCACGAAGCTTTACCATTCTTGTCATGTTGTCCATGGTGGCGGCATTTGTGTTGAAGAATCTGTTTTTGTTTCTCCAGCAGAAGGTGTTGTACCATTTTGTATATACCAATCAGTTCCGGACATCAGAACGGATGATGAAAAATTATATGCGCCGCAGTTATGAATATTTCTTAAATGCTGATACGGCGGTGATTCAGCGAAGCATTACCTCAGATGTGAATAACATGTATGCCTTGATATTGTCTTTACTTCAGCTGATTTCAGAGGTGATCGTATTTGTCTGTCTTGCAGTCGTACTGCTGGTTGCAGAACCCAGAATGACACTTGTTATTTCAGTACTGCTGGTAATTACCTTATTTATTATCAAGGTTGTTTTAAAGCCGGTCATGTATAAGGCGGGGGAAGATAATCAGAATTATTACAGCGGGCTGTTTAAATGGATCAGCCAGACGGTTGCCGGAATCAAAGAAGTGAAGATCGGCGGCAGGGAAACCTATTTTGTGGATGAATATATTAAATGTGGTAAAGGGTACGTGGATGCTGTCCAGAAATATACCCTTTATAATAATATTCCAAGGCTGTTAATTGAAACGGTCAGTGTGGCAGGTATGATTTTTTATATGCTGTTTCTGATGCTGACCGGTGAGGAAACGAAGGACATGCTTTCTATTATTGCAGCATTTGGTGTTGCTGTGATGCGTCTGATGCCCTGTGCCAACCGGATCAATAACCAGCTGAATAACATTGCCTTTTTTGAACCGTTTTTTATGGGAGTATCCGATAATCTGCAGGATGAGATCGGCAGTGAAAAGGCGGATATGACTTCTCTTCTGCCGATGCGGGAAAAACTCCCGGTGAAAAAGGAGATTTCATTATCCAATATTACGTATAAGTATCCCAATACGGAAAAGCTGATTTTCGACCATGCCGATCTTACGATTCCCATTGGCAGCAGTATCGGTATTGTAGGAGCATCCGGTGCCGGTAAATCAACGATTGTGGATGTACTGCTTGGTCTGCTTAAAATGCAGGAAGGAACCATTACGGCAGACGGCGTGGATGTCATGAAACCGGAAAATTACCGTAAATGGTTAAAGAATGTGGGGTATATTCCCCAGTCGATCTTTATGCTGGATGATACGATCAGAAAGAATGTGGCATTTGGCATTCCCGAGGAAGAGATCGATGAAAAACGGCTTTGGGAGGTTTTAAAGGAAGCCCAGCTGGATGAATTCGTAAAAAGTCTGCCGGATGGTGAAAATACCGGAATCGGAGAAAGAGGTGTGCGTCTTTCCGGGGGACAGCGTCAGCGTATCGGTATCGCCAGAGCACTGTATGAGGATCCTGAGGTTATGATTCTGGATGAAGCAACCAGTGCATTGGACAATGATACGGAGGCAGCCATTATGGATTCCATCAACAGGCTGCAGGGGCATAAAACGTTGATTATCATTGCACATCGTCTGCAGACCATAGAAAAATGTGATTCTGTATATCGCGTTGAACAGGGAAAAATTGTGAAGGAGAGATAGGAAATGCTGTTTCCCAGTAATATATTTTTGTTTTGTTTTCTGCCGGTGGTACTGGTGCTTTACTATGGCGGATGTCATATTTTACTACGAAATAATATTACCGCAAAAAATATTCTTTTGCTGATTGCCAGCCTGATCTTTTATGCATACGGGGAGGGCTGGTTTGTTCTGCTTCTGGTCGTATCCATGGTAATGAATTATGGTTTGGGATTGCTGATTGACAGAGCGCAGCAACAGAAGAAACTGTTTCTGATTCTGGCACTGCTATGTAATCTGGGACTTTTGTTTGTCTTTAAGTATCTGGATTTTGTATTGATTAATTGCAACCGCTTTTTCCATACGGATTTTTCGCTTACAAAACTGGAGTTGCCGATCGGTATCTCATTTTTTACGTTTCAGGCCGTGTCCTATATTGCAGATGTGTATCGTGGTGCGGCTAAGGTACAAAAGAATCCTATTAAGCTGGGACTCTACATTTCCCTGTTCCCACAACTGGTTGCCGGGCCGATTGTCCGATATGATGCCATAGAAAAGCAGATGGATGAACGGACAGAAACCTATCCGATGTTTGGTGACGGTGTGGTGCGGTTTATTGTGGGGCTGGGAAAGAAGGTCTTGCTGGCAGATACCATGGCATTGTTTGCCGGAAGAATCCTGACGACAGCTGCCGGTGGAAATGCCCTTAGTGTTTCCATGGCATGGTTAGGGGCGATTGCGTATACCTTACAGATTTATTATGATTTTTCCGGGTATTCCGATATGGCCATCGGGTTGGGAAAGATGTTTGGCTTTACTTTTATGGAGAACTTTAACTATCCGTATATTGCTAAAAGTGTATCGGAATTCTGGCGCAGATGGCATATTTCTGTTGCCACATGGTTTCGGGATTATGTTTATATTCCCCTTGGCGGAAATACGAATTCCTGGAAAACGTACCGGAATATTTTCATCGTCTGGCTTTTGACAGGGATTTGGCACGGTGCCGGATGGACCTATATTGCATGGGGAATGTTATATTTTGTTGTCCTGGTATTTGAGCGGCTGACGGGACTGGGAAGAACCAGAAAGCTTCCGGCAGTAGTTGCACATATTTATACGATGTTTATTGTAATCATCGGTATGGTAATCTTTATGGCTCCGTCCTTGTCCATCGGAATGAGATATGTCGGGAATATGATTGGTATCGGTGCGACAGGGTGGCTGGATTCAACAACATTATTTTATTTAAAGGATAATTGGATCTTTTTCATTTTGTCTGTTTTGTTTGTGACACCAATCGGAAAGAAGCTGGAAAAGGTTTCCCGGCTGCATCAGCTTCTGCTTGGTCTGGTGCTGATTTTATCTATTATTTATATTATCAAAGGAAATTACAGTCCGTTTATTTATTTTAGTTTTTAAACAGGTATGAGTTCAAATGCCTTATCAGAAAGAGAGAAGGAAGATGGAAGAAAAGACAACATTTCCCAAAGGAATTTATTTATTTTTTCTTGTAATTATTACAATCGGAACCACGATAAATCTGGCAGAATTTATTAATCGATCGGAACCTGACGGGCGCAAAGCCGGTCTTAATGAGATGACAACCATAGAGGATGCCTCGATTAATGCATGGGGTGGTTTTCAGCGTCTGCTTGGAAAACGGGTGGCATATGGAACGACAAAGTATGAGGATGTCACATTATTAAATAACGGATATGCAACACTGGCAGATCCGGATCCCGGCTATATGGCAGCAGTGGAGGGAGCAACGGAGGCATATGCGCTGGCACAGGAGATCGGTGCGGATTTTCTCTATGTCCAGACACCTTCCAAGCAGCGTTATGAGGAAGAGTTCCCGGAAGGTGTGGTGAATTATTCCATAGAAAAACACATCGGTGTAGTACAGGAGTTGTCACAGGCCGGTATCCCGGTGATCGATATGTGGCCGGTGTTGGAGCAGAGTGGGGAGGAATGGTATGATTATTTTTATCATTCCGATCACCACTGGAGAAATAATGCAGCATTTCTTGCCTATCAGGAGATTTGTGCCTATATGGAGGAGCAGGGGATGACGATCTGTCAGGAATATCTGGACGAATCGCAATATGAAAAAATTAACTACAAAGATGTTTTCTTGGGAACCCATGCAAGAATGGCGGGAATCCTATATGCAGGACTGGATGATTATGAATTGTGGCTGCCCAAGTTCGAGACAGATTTTACGCTGGATGTGGTATCTCAGGGGATTCATCTGGAAGGCGATTTTGAAGACTGCTTTGTACACTATGAGAATCTGGATCATCCGAGCTTTGATTATTATGCCTATTACGCTTATTTAAAAGAGGATTTTGACTGTTTTGAAATGGTCAATCATAAGAGACCGGATGGACCGCATGTGTTGCTTGTCAGGGACTCCAGTGCAGTCCCGGTTTCCGTATTTCTTGCCTGTCAGTGCTCCGAACTTGATATCCTGGATCTTCGTTACACCAGTGAACTGGATCAGATATCCTATATCAGGGAAAAACAACCGGATCTGATCCTATATCTTTTCGGACCCGGGTATCTTGGCAACGAAGGGGCAGTGGTCCTGTCAAAGTAATCTGCCCTTTTTGACAGCGGTACAGAAATAGAATATAATAAGCTTAATTGTGCAATAATCTACCATACTGGTTCGTTATTGAAACAGGGGATTGTGAACCCGATAGAAGTATCGTAAAATCTATGCAAAATGTATAAAAAGCGACATTAGCTGCGTAGCAGGTACGGCGCATTTTATACATTTTGCATAGCTTCTAAAAGATTTTATATAGTAGAAAGGAATAAGACCATGTTAAATGACAAGACCATCCTGATTACCGGAGGAACCGGATCCTTTGGAAAATGCTTTACGAAGTATGTACTGACCCATTATCAGCCAAAGAAAATCATTATTTATTCAAGAGATGAATTTAAACAGTTCATTATGCAGAATGAATTTAAGGAATATAAGGACAAGCTGCGTTTCTTTATCGGTGACGTACGTGACGTGGAACGATTAAGAAGAGCTTTGAACGGAGTAGATTATGTAGTGCATGCGGCAGCATTAAAGCAGGTGCCTGCATGTGAATATAATCCCAATGAAGCCATTAAGACAAATATTCATGGTGCAATGAATCTGATCGAGGCTTCCCTGGATTGTAATGTAAAGAAGGTGGTTGCACTTTCCACAGATAAAGCCGTTAATCCGGTTAATCTTTATGGCGGAACAAAGCTTGTGTCTGATAAACTGTTTATTGCAGCCAACGCTTATGCAGGTGCCAGCGACTTAAATTTCTCTATTGTCCGTTACGGAAATGTGGCAGGAAGCCGTGGATCTGTGATTCCGTTTTTCCAGAATATAATTAATAATGGTGGAAAGGAACTGCCCATTACAGACTATCGTATGACGAGATTCTGGATTTCCCTGACACAGGGAGTGGAGCTTGTAATCAAGGCATTGGAGGAAGCAAAAGGCGGCGAGACCTTTATCAGTAAGATTCCCTCCTTTAAGATTACGGATCTGGCACAGGCAATGCTTCCGGGCTGGGAGATGCCGGAGGTTGGCATCCGGGAAGGTGAGAAATTACATGAGATCATGGTAACGGTAGAAGATTCCATGACCACCTATGAATATGATAAACACTTTATTGTATATCCCCAGATGGTATGGAGCGAGAAGAAGATGCCGCAGCCGACCGGTAAGAAGGTAGCGGAAGGATTTTCTTACAGTTCCGGTAATAATACGGAATGGCTTAGTGTGGAGCAGATTCAGGAACTGTTAAAGACACTGGATCTGGAGAAATAAGAAAAGAAGGATAACTGGAAAGGATGGCATCATCAGTGGGTCAGGAACAGAAGAATTTTTCTATCGGTCAGCGGAAAATAGGTGATGGGAATCCGGCATATCTGATTGCGGAGATGTCGGCCAATCATGCACAGGATAAGAGCCGTGCACTGGAGATTATTCATGCTGCAAAGGAAGCCGGTGCGGATTGTGTCAAAATTCAGACCTATACAGCAGATACCATTACACTGAACTGTAGAAATTCTTATTTTACATTGGATGGTGGCACCTGGAACGGAGAAAATCTGCATGACCTGTATGGAAAGGCATATACGCCATGGGAATGGCAGCCGGACTTAAAAGCCGAGGCAGATAAAATCGGAATTGATTTCTTTTCCACACCGTTTGATCCGACAGCGGTGGATTTCTTAGAAGAAATGGGCGTACAGTTTTATAAGATTGCCTCCTTTGAAGTTGTGGATATTCCATTGATTAAAAAGACGGCAGCAACGGGAAAACCCATCATTATGTCTGTTGGTATGGCGACGCTTCCGGAGATTGAGGAGGCGGTACAGGCGGTTTATTCCATGGGAAATCACCAGCTTGCATTATTAAAATGCAGTAGTTCCTATCCTGCGATACCGACTCACATGAATTTGAAAACCATTCCGGATATGAAAGAAAGATTTCGGCTTCCGGTTGGACTTTCCGATCACTCCATGGGAAGTATTGCAGCTGTGACGGCAGTTGCCCTTGGAGCCAATATAATTGAAAAACATTTCTGTCTGGGAAGAGAGATCGAAAATCCGGATTCTTCATTTTCCATGGAGCCGGAAGAATACCGGAAAATGGCAGAAGAGATCAGGCAGGCAGAGCGTGCCATGGGAAAGGTCAGTTACGAACTCTCTGAAGAAGAAACCAGCAGTCGGAATATCAGAAAGTCTATTTTTGTTTCTGCGGATATTAAGAAGGGAGAAAAATTGACACCGGAAAATATCCGCGTCGTAAGACCCGCCTGCGGGATGGAACCAAAGTACTATGAAAAGGTACTTGGCAAAAGTGCAAAAGAAGATATTGCCTTTGGAACACCGTTAAGCTGGGATCAAATATGTGAGTAAGAAAAGGTATGTAGAAGAATGGTTTTATATATCAGGACAGAAGCCAACCGGATAACTGCCACAGGACATATGATGCGCTGTATGGCAATTGCTGATGCAGCTTCGGAGAAAGGAATTGAAACAATTTTCATTGTAGCGGAGGAATGCTCTGAAAGATTCCCTGTAGAACGTGGATATCATACGATCTGTCTGCACCGCCGGTGGGATGATTTTGATGGTGAGATTCCGGTGATGGAACAGCTGATCAAAGAAAATCAGATTGAGGTTCTGCTAATTGACAGTTATTTTGTTTCTTATAAATATATGGAAGCAGTTTCCAAAGCAACAAAGACCGCATATATTGATGATCTGCATGCGTCTGTCTGGCCATGCAGCATCCTCATAAATTATGCGGTCTATTATGATTTATATGATTATGCAGTAGAATATTCAGGAACTAAACTTTTGTTAGGCTGTGGCTATGCACCACTTCGTAAGGAATATGCGAATCTGCCCCGGAAAAAGATCCGGCAGAATGTAAAAAAGGTTCTGGTTGTAACCGGAGGAACTGATGAATTCCATTTTATGAAACAGTTGACCGGACAGCTTCTTTTGGAGCGTACTGCATTTCCTGATGTGGAATTTCATCTGGTATGTGGTACTTACAATCGTGATCTGGATGAGGTCAGATGCCTTGCTTTGGAATATGATGAAGAAATAATGCATCGGACTTCTTTGGAACCTCCAATGCAGATCAGGATTTATGAGGCGTTGCCTACCTTAAAAGATAGGATGTCGGAAGCGGATCTTCTAATTACCGCCGGTGGAACAACGCTTTATGAGATGGCAGCATGCGGTGTGCCGGGAATCTGTTTTTCCATTGCAGATAATCAGCTGGAAAATGTGAAGGGGTTTGCAAAACGCGGTCTGGTGTGCTATGCAGGAGACGCCCGAAAAGACTTTTCTTATGCAAATCTGTTACAGATATTAAAAGAGCTGATGCAGGATACAGAATGCCGGATAGAAATGGCGGACAGACTTCAGACACTGGTCGACGGAAATGGTGCAGAACGGATTGTGGATGAATTATTTCATGTATGAAATCAGAGAGGTGTACAGCTTCAGATGAAGTTATCTATTATTGTGCCGGTTTATAATATGGCATCAGAGCAAAAATTAAATCAATGCATCGATTCCCTGCTTGCCCAGACGGTTGCAGATTATGAGATCATAGCAGTAGATGATGCTTCCACAGATGATTCCCTTATGATTCTTCGCCGGTACGAACAGGAGTATCCGGAGCGTGTCAGAGTGATTGCCGGAGAACAGAATCATCGACAGGGCGGTGCCAAGAACCGGGGCTTGAAGATTGCCGGGGGAGAATGGGTTGGCTTTATTGACAGCGACGACTGGATCACGCCGGATATGTATGAAAAGCTGTTAAAGAGAGCAGAAGAGACCGGAGCAGATGTTGTAGGGTGTGATTATTCCTTAGTGGAAGAATATACCATGCAGCCGGGACAGATTGTTGTGAATAACACGACGGAACAGACAGGAATCCTGGATACCAGGAAGCATAAAAAACTTTTGCTTCGTTCGGGAAGCATGGTGGTTAAGATTTACCGCAGACAGGTGTTAACAGAAAATCAGCTTGATTTTCCGGAAGATATTTTTTATGAGGACAATTGTGCCTCTCCACTCTGGTCACTTTATTTTAAGCAGTTTGAACGGGTGGAGGAACCGCTTTATTTTTACCGGACATTGCAAAGTTCCACGACACATCATGTAACATGGGAACGATGTCTTGATCGTATGAAGGCCGGAGAATTATTTTTAGAGGAGTGTAAGAAAAGAAATTTCATGGAACTGTACCGGGAGGAAATAGAATACCGGTTTACAGAATTATTTTATAGTACCACACTGTTTTCTTATATGTATTCGGGAAAACACCAAAAGAGCAGGAATACGGCAGAACTTAGAAAGAAAATAAAACAGTATGTGCCTGATTTTCAGGAAAATCCATATTATCAGGTCATGATGCCAAAGGAGGACCGGAAGCTGATCGCACTGCATATGCGGTCCAATCTGTTATTTTTCTGGTATTACAAATTGCTGTTTGGATATCGAAACATCAGAAAGAAGCTTGCAGGCAGCAAACAATAAAATGCCCATCCGGGTGGGAGGATAAAATTGCCATATGAGTACAATTGCAGTAATTACAGCGCGGGGCGGAAGTAAACGGATTCCCCGGAAAAATGTAAAACCTTTTCTTGGAAAACCGATTATCGCTTATTCCATCGAAGCTGCACAGGCTTCCGGAATCTTTGATGAGGTAATGGTTTCCACAGATGATGTGGAGATTGCGGAGATTGCTAAAAAATACGGAGCAACGGTTCCATTTTTCAGAAGTGAGGAAACATCCGGTGATTTTGCCACAACAGCCGATGTATTAAAGGAAGTTATCGAAAAATATAGGGAGCTGGGAAAGGAATATCGGTATCTTTGCTGCATTTATCCTACGGCACCGTTCCTGACAGCCAAGAATCTAAGGACAGCAATGGAGACATTGATACAGAAGGAAGCAGATACGGTACTTCCGGTGGTAAAATTCTCTTTTCCGCCACAGCGTGCGGTTGTTGTAAGAGACGGATATCTTTGTCCGAACCAGCCGGAGTGTATGAATGCCAGATCCCAGGATCTGGAGCCCTATTACCATGACTGCGGGCAGTTCTATTGTCTGCGGACAGACAGCTTTATCAAACAGGGAAAGATTATTATGGAGAAAACACTGCCTTATCTGCAGGAGGAAATGCGCGTGCAGGATATTGATACGGAAGAGGATTGGAAGATTGCGGAGATGAAATACCGTATCATGCAGGATGGGGGACAGCGATGAGTTTATATTTAAGGTCAGCCAATGAACGGGATATCCGCAAAGTTTTTGACTGGGCAAATGAAGAAACAACACGGGCTAATTCGTTTCATACAGAAAAGATATCCTGGGAGGAGCATACGTCATGGTATCAGAAGGTGCTGCAGTCAGAAGAGGTGTCTCTTTATATTGCGATGGATTTTATGAAGCCGGTGGGACAGGTGAGACTGCAGAAGGAAGCGGATACCGGCTTCATCAGCTACAGTGTTGACAAAGACTGCAGAGGTGCTCATATTGGCCGGAAAATGCTTGCTTTACTGGAAAAGGAAGCAAGGGGAAAAGTAAAAAGACTGGTTGGTGAAGTAAAGTCGGATAATATTGCTTCCCGGCATACCTTTGAAAAACTTGGTTATCAGAAGACGAAAGAAGACAGCGACAAGCTGGTTTATACCAAAGAACTGGATGGTCCTGTCGCTAATTTACAGAAGCCGAAGCGGGATGCCCGTTTTGAGGTTTTAAGAGTCATTGCCATGCTGATGGTTATTATGCTTCATTATCTGAGTAAGGGCGGACTGCTGGTCAATCCCGTTGAAGTAACGGCGATGTCAGAATGGGGTTTCTGGATCGTGGAGGCATTCTGCCTGGTATGTGTAAATGTTTATGTCCTCATCAGTGGATATTTTTTGACAGAGAGCAGGTTTTGTTTGGGAAAGCTTGCACAAATCTGGTGTCAGGTATTTTTTTACAGTGTTGTAATAGCGGCAGTCTGTATGGGAACGGGACTTGTTGATTATCATCAATATCTTGATTTCTATGATCTTCAGTTCCTGACATTTCCGGTGATGAACGGGCATTACTGGTTCGCTTCGGCATATATTATCATGTATCTGTTTTCGCCGGTAATAAATGCTGCTGTCAGGACAATGAAAAAGGGGCAGCTGCAGCTGGTGATCTTTGCCCTGCTTGTTCCGTTTTGTTTTGCAAAATCGGTTCTGCCCATTTCACTGAAGCTGGATGATTTCGGAAATAGTTTTGTGTGGTTTTTGTGTCTGTATCTGATTGCGGCATATATCAGGCTTTATGGAATTCCTTTTCTGGAAAAGAAGAGAAGAGCATTTCCTGTATATCTGCTCTCTGTGGCAGGGATTCTTCTTGCCCTTGCTGTTGCAGCATGGGTCAACAGGCAGACAGGACAATACAGCTACGCAATGGAGATTCCTCTTCATTACAATTTTATCTTTGTTTTAACCGGTTCCCTGGGCCTCTTTTACTGCTTTAAGAATTGGAAGATCAGGGAAAATGGACTGGTTCGTTTTCTGGTAAGAATCGCACCCTATACCTTTGGTGTTTATCTATTACATGAACATCTGATGGTTCGGTACTTGTGGCCGGAAGCGTTTCGGATTTCTGAACCTTATGGGGCTTTCAGGATCTGTCATATGATTGTGTGCGTCCTGATTGTATTTTCAGTGGGAATTCTGATTGACTGGCTGCGCAGCATCTTATTTAAGGGCCTGGATCATCTGATTGTGATAGGTCTTAGAATCTATTATGCGAAGCGGGAGGCAATGGATTATCTGATTTTTGGTGGTCTCACAACGGTTGTGAACTGGCTGGTTTATACAGTGTTTGCTTATGGACTGCTGGTTCCTGTGCTGGGTGGTTATGATACGGAACGAATCATGGTTTCCAATGTGATCGCATGGATTGTCGCTGTGTTATTTGCCTACTGGACAAACCGTACCTTTGTTTTTTGCAGTCAGGTGCATGGTGCCTTGGAAATGTGGAAAGAATTTGCAGCATTTGTCAGCGCCAGGATAACTTCGTTCCTTGTTGAGAGTCTGCTTTTGTTTCTGATGGTAGACTGGCTTGCCATCAATGACCTTGTATCCAAACTTTTGATCAGTGTTGTAACTATTGTTTTAAATTATATTTTCAGTAAACTATGGATTTTTAAAAAGAAAGAAGAAACCAAATGAAAAAATTATTTGCACAGCTTGTAAAATTTGGACTTGTGGGCGCTTTTTGCTTTGTAATTGACTTTTCCATTACCATGGGGCTTACCTGGGTGGGGATTAACCATCTGATTGCAGCTTTTTTCGGCTTCGTCATCTCTGTCATAGTTAATTATCTGTTAAGCTTCAAATTTGTATTTGAACGCAAAGAGAATATGAACCGGCAGAAGGAATTTGTGATCTTCGTTATTTTAAGTGTCATTGGTCTGGGAATCAATGAGGCATTGATTTATCTGTGTGTGGATATTCTGTATGGAAAGACAGAATGGCTGCAGCAGATGATTTCCTATGAGCTTGCAGTTGCAGCCGGAAAAATCTTTGCGACGGGGGTAGTGATGGTATATAACTTTGTGACAAGAAAGATCTTTTTAGAGAAAAAGGAAGAAAAAGCCTTATGAAGAAGCTTTGTCAGATAGACGGGAAAAAATTGGATATTGTACTGCCTCTTTTCCTGACACTCTTTTCGCTGGCGGGAATCAATCAGGGCGCTGATTTGACCGATACCACCTATAGTCTTGGAAACTATCTGTTTTTCAATGAACTGGGTGGTGAGTGGATCTATGCAACTTTTCTTGCCAATGTGCTGGGTCATCTGCTGATGCTTCTAACCGGTGGAAAGATGATATGGATGAATGTTGCCGGCAGAGGGATCATTTTGCTGACGGCACTGATTGTTTATTTTACAATGAAAGATCGGATTCCCAGAGGAATCCTGTTTGCCGGCGAAGTGCTTGCCATCGGATTATGCTGGTGCCCCGGTGTGATTTTTTACAATTATCTGACCTATCTTCTACTGACAGCGGCAGCAGTTGTTTTATATAAGGCGGTCCTGACAAAAAAGAGTGGGCTGTTTCTGGCAGCCGGTCTCTTACTGGGGGTAAATGTTTTTGTCCGTATTTCCAATCTGACTGAGATGGCAATGATTCTGGTGGTCTGGTATGGGCTGATGGTATCGGAAAAGAGTCAGGAAAAAGGAATCTTCTGGAAACAGACAGGACTATGTATTGCAGGGTATCTGTCAGGTATTCTTACAGGGCTTATTCTAATGTTTGCAACGATTGGCATGCAGGGATATACCCGGATGATTACCTGGCTGTTTTCCCTGTTTACATCCGGAGAAGATGCAGGAGGATATTCCATGACCGGGATGCTTGGAACGATCTTTGATAACTATCTTGGAAATCTTAGGTGGCTATTCTTAGTGCTTCTTGGGATTTCTATGGGCATGATCATGTTTTGTATCAAAAAAGGATGTCTGGAGAAGTGGAAGAGGCTTTTCTATATGGCAGGAATCATTCTTTTGGGAATCTACTTTTACAGAAATGGTGTATTTGATTTTAAATACTATAATGTAGGAAGTATATTTCATTTAAGTGTTGTTGCTTTTTTGATGGAATATATCTTATGTATTGTGTTGATGTTTCATAAAAAAGGAGAAAAAGAAGATAAGCTTTTAGCTGCCATAGCAGTCATTATTCTTCTGATTACGCCTCTTGGAAGCAATAATCACCTTTATACCTGCATTAATAATATGTTCTTAACTGCACCGTTTGGAATTTATGCAGGTTACCGGTTATGGGGATTTTACAGGGACCGGGGCTGGATCTTTCCCTGCAGTTCTATGGGGATTGCATTTGTAATGCTTCTTCTGGTTCAAAGTGTGATGTTTCATCAGTATTTTGTATTCCGGGATGGAATCGGAGGAGAAAAGCGGGATACGGTAATCGCAACAGAGGATCGTTATGGGTATCTGAATGGAATGAAGACCAACAGAGAACATGCAGAAGCAATAGAAGGGCTGACGGAGTATGCGGCAGAAGCACTTTTGGAGCATGAATATTTGCTGACCTATGGCAACCTGCCCGGTACCAATTATTTATTGCATAAACTTCCGGCATTGACGACCATATGGCCGGATCTTGAAAGCTATGACAAGGAGCAGTTTCAATCGGAATTGGAGGCACTGGCAGTCGGAGGTATGACAGGCAGTGAAAAATGGCCGGTATTGATTTTGTCGCCGCAGATTGCCGCATATGTGACGGAAGATGCAGAAGGAATGGAATATCTGGGGGTAGATCCTGCGACATACCGGGAAGATGAAAAGGCGAATGCACTTTCTGAATTTATCCTGCAGAATGGATATGGGGAGACCTATTCCAATGCGGAATTCGTCGTATTTATGATACCATAATATAAATGGGCAAAAGCCCGTTTACAATTTATGGCATGGCAGATTGCCCCAAATAATTGTTTGTATTCCTTTGCGCTAAACGCTGCGATGAGCCTCAAAAGACAAAAATCGTGTTCAGCAATGGCTTCCACGAT
>SAMEA3663038__coassemble_218_pt1 | contig 21528 bp, 23 predicted proteins | sample SAMEA3663038__metabat2_low_PE_030 | metagenome-assembled genome bin SAMEA3663038 (sample SAMEA3663038) | pig gut metagenome | biome: pig gut; feature: pig-associated habitat; material: faeces | place: France | collected 2012 | reverse complement strand
GCAAAGGCTTCCACGATTTATAGAGTCTCATCTTCACAGCGCAAAATGTCATCCAGGTGATTTATCTTGTGTATTCTGCCATTCAAAGTTCCTGTAAACGGGCTTTGCCCCCGGTAGCCCATCAAAGAATTGGGCATCCGGACGCAGTGATCAAGATTGAGAATGGCTTCAGGATGTGATATACTTACCATGATTCGGGAAACAAACTGTACAAAGGAGTAGCCGGTATGATTTTACAATGGTGTAGAATGCAGATCATGTGTCTATTGATTCTTGTCTATATGGGCCTCGTTTTTATAAAAGAAGGAAACAGTCTGAATAAGCGTACGCAGAAATCCCACTGCAATAAATTATTTGATCTTGATTTTATCGCGGCAGAATTTGCAGTACTTTTTGATGGTATCACTGCATGTACCGTCAACCTTCTGGACAGGATTCCACGGATGGTTAACCTGTTGGCGCATCTTGGGATGTTTGTGTTTTATGAAATATTCGTAACATTATTATTCTGGTATTGGATCTCTGTAACGGTAGGAATCCCCAAACGAAAATGGGTCAAAGCGGCATACCTGTTACCCGGTATTTTTTTGATCGGTCTGACCGTGTTTTTCCTGCCGGATCTTCAGTTTATCCAGGGCGAATATACCAATTATTCCATGGGAACCTCGGTCTATGTATGTTTCGTCAGTGTGGTTGTCTATGTTCTGCTTACGATTATCGTGATCACATTGAAACATAGATATATACCGGGTAGGAAGAAGGAGAGCCTGGCTACCACATTGATATTTATTGCTATTATTCTGACACTGCAGGTCATTTTCCCGGAATCCCTGATTTCCTGTATGGCACTTGCGTTGATCATCATCAGTATTTATCTGAATATGGAGAATCCCACAATCCATGGACTGGAGCATTACCATGATGAGATGGTAATGGGATTTGCAACATTGGTAGAAAATAAAGACGATAGTACAGGCGGACATATCAGACGTTCTTCTGCGTATGCGAACCTGGTTGCAAAAAATCTCAGAAAGAATAAGAAGTACAAGAATGTGATTACCAGGGATTATCTGAATAACCTGGTGAAAGCAGCTCCTATGCATGATATTGGAAAGATTGGTATTCCGGATGCTATTTTACAGAAGCCCGGGAAACTGACAGATGAAGAATATGAAAAGATGAAAGAACATTCTACAATCGGTGGAAAGATTATAAAAGATACCTTTGGACATCTGTTCAATGATGAATATGAAAATATGGCATATCAGGTGGCATTATACCATCATGAAAAGTGGAATGGCAAAGGCTATCCGGAGGGACTTAGCGGAACAGAGATACCGCTTTGCGCAAGAATCATGGCTGTGGCAGATGTATTTGATGCGGTATCTGCAAAACGCTGTTACAGGGATGCCATGCCTCTTGAAGAATGTTACAATATTATCCAAAAAGGACGCTCCGATGATTTTGACCCGGATATTGTAGATGCATTTATGATGGATAAAGAGCAGATAGAAGAGATTTATTATAAAATGTAAGGATAGCACGTTATTTTTCGTTAGTATCCAGCCGTTCACGTACAAAACCAAGATGAAGGTGAATGGCATCCTTATATGCTTTCTCATCCCGGGACTTCAATGCATTTAAAATTCTAAGATGTTCCTCCTGAGCACTTTCCCGTCCCTTTTTGTTATCGTTAAAGCCATAATAGAATTGCTTGGTAATTGTATTACTTAAGGTCTGATAGAAAATTTTTAACGGTGTATTCTGACAGAGATCTGCTAAAAGAATATGAAAATCTGTATCAAGCTTCAAAAATTCTTTAGATTTATTCAAGCATTTCTGCATCAGTTCATAATGATTGTATGCGGGAGTAAGATCAATCTGATCGCTTAGCCCTATAATACGAAGACCGATTATATATTCCAGTGATTCTCTGGCATCAACGATCTGGTCCATAGATATACTGGAAACATTTAATGCATATTCTACCATATCTACAGTATCGTCTTCATCGGGAAGGGTGACATAGTTGCCCTTCCCGATAAAATTTGTTATCAGTTTTTTTTCGGAAAGCATTTTGATGGCTTCCCTAAGAACATTGCGGCTGACTCCGTACTGGACTGCAAGATTTCGCTCCGATGGAAGTGGACTCCCATCCGGATATTCTCCATTTAAAATTTTCTGTTCAATATCAGCGGCAACGTTTTGATATAATAGATTTGACATATCTGTTTCTGTCTCTCCTGTCTGCGAATTCCCATTTTGTAATAATTATTTTACTACAATTATATACATTTTGAAATGGAAAGAAAGCAAAAAAGTGAATTTAAATATCATATTTCTCACGGATGATAGCTGCGAGATGCTGTGCAGTACCTTCTACACCAAGAAAGCTGCTGTCAATCATAATATCCTTATAGCGGAAATCGGAAGGTGAATATTTCGCATAATGTTTATGATAGCTTTCTCTTGCTTTATCAACATCCTTTATCATTTTTTTAGCTTCATCAGGGTTCATGTGAAGAACATCTACGCAGTTTTTCAGACGTTCTTCCACCGGAGCATAGATAAAAATGTGAATGGCATCTTTTCTGTTCTGCAGAATGTAATCGGAGCATCTCCCTACAATAATACAGGATTCCTTATCGGAAATTTCATTAATGATTTTTGTCTGTGTATAGAAAATTTCGTCCTGAATACTATTGGTGCCGGTTCCCAAAGGGAATTTCATATTAAAGAAAGCACCTCTGGCAGATTCTTCTGCATCACTGATTGCAGAAACGGATTTATTCATTTTTTTTGCTGTTGCATCTACAATGTCCCTGTCATAATACTCAATGTTTAACAGCTCTGACATACGCCTTGCAATTGGTCTTCCTAAACTTCCGAATTGTCTTGTAATTGTGATAACTAAGTGATTCATAAAAATACCTCCTTATAAATTTTTACTAAAAAAAGGTTGACACATTTGTAAAAAAGGTGTATAAGTAAGTCAATCCAACTGGTAGAACCGGTCTGATGACTAGAACATCATAGCACGATTCTATTGATATTGTCAAGAAAGATGGATGGGTGGTGACCGGAAGATGACAGAGTATGAGAAAATGAAACAGCAGCTTCCATTTGATCCGGCGGATCCGCAGTTAGTTGCCATAAGAACAGCAATGCGTCAGATGGAGATGGAATATAATGCAACAGGAAGACAGGAGATGACAAAACGGACACAACTGTTGCAAGATGTTTTGGATCATCTGGGCGAAGGAAGCATTTTATTACCCAATATCCATTTTGATTATGGATGTAATACCAGGATAGGAAATGATTTTTTTGCAAATGTAAACAGTACTTTCATAGATGTTGCTCCCATTGAGATAGGAGACCATGTACTGATGGGACCCGGGGTGATGGTTATAACAGCAACGCATTCCATTCTTCCCAAGGAGCGGTTACCGCAAAAACAGGAAGATGGAAAATATGTTACTCTCGAATATGCAAAGAAGGTGGTCATTGGAGATCATGTATGGATTGGAGCAGGTGCAATCATTAATCCGGGGGTACATATTGGGGAAGGTTCGGTAATCGGATCGGGAAGTGTGGTTACAAAGGATATCCCGCCCGGTGTGGTGGCGGCAGGAGTTCCCTGCAGGATTATCCGGGAAATAACAGAACAGGACAGTTTAGAAATAAAAGGTTATTAATCCAGTGAACAAAGGCGTTTACTTAAGAAATTAAGTGGGCGCTTTTTTTCAATATAAAAACAGAAAGGTTTGTCAGAGACAGACTTTTCAAACAAAAGAACAGGAGGAAAGGTTTATGAGAAAAAAATTTGTGAGCACGATGATGGCCGTTTTGGTGGCATGTAGCATGTTTGCATGCGGAAAAGCTGAGACAGCAGATGCCCCGGCAGAAACAGCAGCTGCACCAACGGCTTCTGAGGAGACAGCAGTAAGTGATCCGGCAGAGACAGTTGAGACAGCAGAAGCAGCTGAGACAACAGAAGACAGTGAATGCCTGATTGCACCCGGAGAAGAGTCGGAACGTTTATTGTATTATCGGGAAAATGGTTTCCGCTATGGTTATTGTGATGATATTCCTTATGAATATCTGGATGAAAACGGAAATCTTGCCGGATTTGAAGTAGAGATTGTTACAGAGGCATTAAACAGACTTGGAATTTACGATATTATTCCAGTATATACATCATGGGATACATACGCAACAGAATTGCAGCAGGGTAAATTTGACATCTTTGGTTGTGGCGTATATGTAACAGATGAGCGTCTTGAAGTTATGAATATGTGTAATATGACCTATAACCTGAAAGAGTGTATTGTGGTCCGGGCAGACTCCGATATTTATACGGTAGAGGATCTGGCAGATAAATCCGTTGGTTCTTCTGTAGGTATGCTGTATATGGATGTTACACAACAGGCTGCTGAAGATGGTATCTTCGGAAGTGCAGTAGAAGGAGGACAGCCCTCTGCACTGGCACTGGATGTCCAGACCGGTAAGATTGATGCAGCCATGATGGATATCGTTATGGGCGGATATTTAACCAGTCAGGAGAATATGGATAATCTTCGTGTACTGGAAGACTGGGAGAATTTAACTGATGGTTACTGCTCTTATCTGTTTGGTATTAACGATACAGAATTTGTTCGTGAGTTTAATGTTGCACTGGATTCCATGAAAGAGGACGGAACAATGGAAGCAATTCTGGAGCCGTATGGAATGGCAAGTGCAGTAGTACCTGTTGATGAAGGACAGGTAGTACTTCCCAGATAAAGCTTTCAACCCTTTTATCCCAAAGGACTGCTGCCGGGATAGATGAGGCAGCAGTCCTGCGGATAAAATTCTGATTTGGTTAAAAGGTGAAAAGAAGTATCAGCACAATTTAATGAAGGAGACGGTATCTATGTTATTAAGTATAAAAAATTTGTCCAAAAATTTCGGGGATCTGGAAGTATTAAAAGATGTCAGCATGGATGTAAATACAGGTGAAGTTGTGGTAATTATCGGTCCTTCCGGTTCCGGCAAAAGTACACTCCTTCGTTGTATTAACCAGTTGGAAATACCTTCCGGCGGTTCCATAACCTATGACGGAATGGAACTGCTGGATAAAAATACAGATATTCGAAAAGTAAGAGAAGAAATTGGAATGGTATTCCAGAGATTTAATTTATTCCCCTTACATACGGTGTTAAAAAATGTCATTTTTGCACCTATGTCCATAAAAAAGAAAAAGAAGGCTGAGGCGATCGAGCAGGCAGAGGAACTGCTTCGAAAGGTAGGTCTTTATGATAAAAAGGATGTTTATCCCATCACACTCTCGGGAGGACAACAGCAGAGAGTAGCAATTGCAAGAGCACTGGCAATGGAACCCAAAATCATGCTTTTTGATGAACCAACATCAGCTCTGGATCCGGAACTGGTGGGAGATGTTCTTGCTGTAATGACAGAACTTGCAAAAGAGGGAATGACCATGATTGTGGTTACCCATGAGATGGGATTTGCAAGAGACGTAGCAGACCGGGTAATCTTCATGGATGGAGGTTATATTGTGGAGGAAGGAACGCCGGAAAAAATCTTTACTGCTCCGGAAAATGACCGGACAAAAGCATTCTTATCCCGCGTTTTATAATTTGCCACAGAGTATTTGTAACATAAACGATAAGGAGGACATATACTATGAAGTTTTACTGGGGTGAAACCTTTACAGAATTGACACCGATTCTTTTAGGCGGTCTTGGTGTTGTTATAGAGATAACTGTAATCTCATTTATTCTCTTTATGCTTATTGCTTCCGTTCTTGGTGTCGGGGCAGTCATTGCACCAAAGCCCATACGGGTAATGATTGCATTTATAACTGAGATCATCAGAGGTACGCCGGCACTGGTACAGATTTTTTATATCTATTATGTAATTCCGACCGCATATGCATACATCAGATCCTTGTTTACAGGAAGTGTAGTATATCCTGATATGCCATCAATTGCCGCCGGTATTGCAGGTCTTAGTATTTGTTATGGATGTTATGTTGCAGAGGTAATACGTTCTGCAATTTTGAATATTGATTATGGTCAGACAGAAGCAGGTCTTGCATTGGGATTTACAAAAACACAGGTGCTTTTTAAGATTGTATTTCCCCAGGCCATGAAAAACTCTGTTCCGGTATTTGGTAATTATCTTGTTATGTTGGTTAAGGATACCTCCATTCTGCAGGCAATCGCAGTACCGGAATTGTTGCTCAAAACAAGAACCTATGCATCAAAGACATTTTTCACTATAGAATCCTATACGCTGGTTGCTTTGTTCTATCTGGCTATTTCATTGCCATTGTCCAGACTTGTAAAATATCTGGAAAAGAAGACAAAGATTTCCAGATCTTAATGGTTAGGGTAGCAGAAAGGAGAGAGGAATATGGCATTGGAGAAGAAGCTGAAAGTGAATGACCTGTTCAGCGTGAAAGATAAGGTAATCTTTCTGACTGGCGGGGGAGGAATCGGAGAATATCTGGTGGAAGCATATCTGGCCAACGGGGCGACTGTTATTACTACAAATCGTACAAAGGAAAAGGGCGAGATGCTGGCACAGCGGATGAAGGAAGCCGGGTATGAAAAGATCAGAACCTATGCCATGGATCAGACGAAGACGGAGGAAATTGAAAAGGTTGTCGATCTGATTCTGACAGAGTTTGGAAGAATTGATGTGCTTTTAAATGCTGTTGGTTACAGCTACGACTGTAAGGCAGAAGATTTTCCGGAGACGGAAATACAGAAAATGATCAATATCAATTATGTCAGCGCAGCGATGCTCTGCGAGACCGTTGCCAAAAAAGCAATGATTCCGGCAGGAGGAGGAAAAATCATTAATATTGGTTCGATTGCAGGAATCATGTGTCACTCCAAAAATGTATTTCCCTATGAGGCGTCTAAGGCAGCTCTTCATCAGATGACAAAGTCACTGGCATTGATTTGGGCAAAATATAATATTTACGTCAATTGTATTGCACCAACCTGGGTAAAGACGCCTCTGACAGAACATTATAAAGGAGATTATTTTGAACGTGTTAGAAGAATGCACTATTTTGACCGGCTTTCCGAATTGCAGGATTATGTTGGACCGGCACTATTTCTGTCATCAGATGCATCCAGCTATGTCAGCGGATTGATTCTGACGGTAGATGGTGCATGGACCTGTGGAAGAACCGTGGGACATGAAGAAGGGTATGAGGTACAGTTTTAGTCTGTTGAATGATGAATGGAGGTATGGATATGTCAGAAAGAACACAGATGTTAAAGAAAAGAATGTTGGATGCAAAACCTTGTGTCAGTGCGGAGCGTCTTGTGCTGGCAACGGAGGCCTATCAGAAATATGCCGGCCTTCCGGTACCTATTTTCCGGGCCCGGGTATTGGAATATGTGCTGGAACATAAAAAGGTTGAAATCAGGGACGGAGAACTTCTGGTAGGTGATCAAGCTGACAGACAGAGATGCTGTCCGCTTTTCCCGGAATATCAGTCATCTAACGGTTGGCTTGCAGAGGAAATCCGCAATCTGGAAAAAAGAAGTAAAGATCCTTTGGATGTTACTCCGGAGGATCGGGAAACCATCTTAAAATATCTGCAATACTGGGATGGAAAATCACTGGAAGATATTACCAATGAGATAATAGATGATGAAATCAAACAGGATGAAGAAGAAGGATGCTTTACATTCGGAGGAAGGGAAACGGCTACAGGTCATACATGCCCTAATTATAAGCGACTCTTAAAGAGTGGTTTACGGGGTTATATTGACCGGTGTAAAGCTAAGATAGAAGAGGTGAAAAAGGCAGGAAACACTTCCGCACTTCAGCCTAAAATCGACTTCTGGCAGGGCTCCATCATCGTTATGGAGGCAGTTATTAAATTTGCCCATCGTTATGCTGATCTGGCAGAGGAGATGGCAGCAAAAGAAGAAAATGCAAAGCGGAAAGCTGAACTGGAGATGATTGCAAAGAACTGCCGGGTCGTTCCCGAACATGAACCGGAGAATTTTATACAGGCAGTACAATTTGTATGGTTCTGTCATGTGACGTTTCACATTGAGAATAATTCCACCGGAAACGGATTTGGTCGTTTTGACCAGTATATATATCCCTACTATAAGATGGACAAAGATAAGGATGCCATTACAGAAGAAGTTGCAACGGAAATTCTTGAGATGCTCTATATCAAGATTTCGGGAATGATTAAAATACGCCCGAAGATTTTCAGCTATGCTTATGCAGGTTATCCTATGTGGCAGATTCTTATGTGTGGCGGAATTGATGTGGAAGGAAAGGATGCGACAAATGATATTTCTTATCTGATTCTTGAAGCTGCTGATAATATCCGGATGAGCCAGCCGGCAATCGGTGTCCGGATCCATGAAGGAACACCGGACCGGTTTATGGAAAAGGCAGTTTCCATGAATCAGCGTGGATTGTCCAATCCTGCTTTCTTTAATGATAAAGTGGCAATTCCCATGGTGATGGCTAAGGGAGGAAGTCTGGAAGAAGCCAGAGACTGGGCAATTGTCGGATGTGTAGAGCCTCATCCAGGTCAGGGAAGTGCAGATGGTACACCGTTAGCAATGTATATGAATGGCGGCAAAATGATTGAACTGATGCTGCATAATGGCCGCAATTATATGACAGGACATCAGCTTGGTCCCCAGAGTGGAGATGTAACAAAATTCACATGCAGGGAAGAATTGATAAAAGCCCTGGAAACCCAGATGGATTACTTTTATGGTATCGGAATCGTAAATCATAACAGGGTAATTTCCAAGCATTCCACTATGTTACCGGCAATGTTTGCTTCTGTGGTCATGGATGACTGTATTGATAATGGAATGAGCGTACAGCAGGGTGGTGTGCGTCACAATTATACAGGTGCATTTATCGTAGGTCCTGCCAATATGGCAGATTCCATTGTTGCAATAGACCATGCAGTATTCAAGGATCATGTCTGTACGATGGAAGAACTGGTGGATGCAGTAGATCACAATTTTGAAGAAAGGGAAAGATTAAGACAGTATCTTCTTAATATTCCGCCCAAGTTCGGTAATGATGTTGCGGAAGTGGATGAAGTGTATCGGGAGCTTGTGTGTCACATTGCAGAATTTGTTCAGGCAAAGGAAGATGCAAGAGGCGGACATTATGCATTCAGTAATCTGTCCCAGACGGCCAATGTACTCTTAGGATCTGTTTGTGGTGCTACGCCTGATGGCAGAAAAGCAAATGAACCATTGTCCGATAACGCATCACCTACCATGGGCCGGGATACCAATGGACCTACTGCTTCGGTAAATTCGGTAGCCCATTCGGATCAGGTAAAACACTGGGATGGTTCTCTCTTGAATATCCGCTTTGATCCCAAAGGAGTGGAAGGAGAAAAGGGAGAAAAGATTGTAGAAGGTGTGGTTAAGACATATTTTGATCATTATGGAAGCCATATCCAGATTAACGTTGTTAACAATAAAACGCTGCGTGCCGCACAGGAAGATCCGGAGCATTACCGTGATCTTCTGGTCCGGGTAGCAGGATATATGGCCTATTTTACCGAGATGGACAAGGATATCCAGGATAGCATTATTGCAAGAACCTGCCATTTTGGTGATTAAAACAATGGAGATTAGTATGGAAGGGATAATTGGTGGTATTCAGAAATTTTCAACAGAAGATGGTCCCGGAATTCGAACAACGGTATTTCTAAAAGGATGTCCGTTGGAATGTAAATGGTGTCACAATCCGGAACTGATTAACTTTGGTGCAAATGTTTATCATAATTCAACCCATTGTATTGGATGCGGTGCCTGTATCAAGGCATGCAGGTTCACAGCATTGTCAGTGGGGGCACAGGGGATTGAACTGAACCGTGAGAAGTGCAGTCGCTGTCTGGAATGTACCAGGGTATGTTATGCCGGTGCTTTGACCATTGCAGGAAAAACCATGTCTGTGGAAGAAGTAATAAAAATCGTAAGTCAGGATAAAGATTTTTATGATAAAACGGATGGCGGACTGACGATTTCAGGCGGTGAACTGCTAAGCCAGGCTGATTTTGCAAGAGAATTGCAGCTTTTAGCTTTGCGGGAAGGAATTCAGGTAATACTGGATACCTGTGGTTATGGTCCGGGTGAAAAACTGCTGGAAATGGCAAGAGATGCACAATTTATCCTATATGATCTTAAACATTTTTATCGGGATGAACATATTGCCTGCACAGGAAAGCCCAATGATATTATTTTGGAGAATCTTAAGACGCTGGCAGAGGATGATAGTGTTCGGGAGAAGATTATTATGCGAATGCCTTTGATCAGTGGAGTGAATGACGGCGTGGAGAATATATCGGAAACCTCATCATTCTATAAGGAAATCGGAATCCGTCATGTGAATCTGATTGCCTATCATGAACTGGGTAAGGTAAAAGCATCCTGTATCGGAAGAAAATATAATACTTTTAAGGCACCCTCCAGAGAACATCTGGAACTGTTGAAACAGATTTTTGAAAAGGATGGACTGGAGGCAGAGATTATTGGCGAGGGGGTATGATTATGAGCAGACAGATAAGATGTTCTCTTATTCTCCTTACGACAGCAGCAATCTGGGGACTGGCTTATGTGGCCCAGAAAAAGGCTCTGGGGAGTCTGGGACCGTTTGCCCTAAATACCCTTCGCGGAATTCTGGCATGGATGTTTCTGATTCCCTGCAGAAGTTTTTTGGAGTGGTATGACAAAAAGAAGGGAAAAGTAAAAAAATATGATCGAAAAGTTACGATCATCGGAGGATGTATCACGGGTTCCATTCTTTTCATTGCTTGTGTATTGCAGGCATACGGAATTACGCAGAGTGATGTGGGAAAGGCAGGTTTTCTGACAACTTTATACATCGTAATTGTACCTTGCCTTAGTATTTTCATTGGAAAGAAATGTAGTGCCCATGTGTGGGGCAGCGTAGCCATTGCTTTGGTGGGAACCTATTTTCTTTGTGTAAAAAGCAATTTTACCATTGCGGTGGGGGATATCTGGCTGCTACTTTGTGCTTTCTTTTTTGCCTGCAATATCATTGTGGTGGGTACTGTCTGTGACAAGGTTGATGGGGTAAGGATGTCCATTGTACAGTTTTTTGTATCCTCCTGCCTTAGCCTGATTCCGGCAGTTCTGATAGAACATCCCTCCGGAAAAGAGATTCTGGATGCACTTCCGTTTGTAGCATATTCCGGTATTTTCTCCTGCGGTGTCGGATACACGATAGAGATTATCGGGCAGGATGGATTAAATCCAACGGTTGCGTCACTGATTCTGAGTTTTGAGTCTGTATTTTCGCTTCTTGCAGGGTGGCTTTTATTGAATGAGCGTATGTCAGGCAGGGAAATCATAGGATGTCTGATTGTGATTATTGCAGTTGTGATTGCCCAGCTTCCGGATAAAAAGCAGAAAAATTCTTTATCCGGTTAACTCTTTTAAATTATGGAGGAAAAGAACTTATGAAAAATTTTGTATTTAAAATACCGACAAAAGTAATTTACGGTGAAAATGCAGCACTGAATTTAAAAGATATCCTGATATCCTATGGGATTCATAAAGCTATGGTAGTAACCGGACCGGTGATAGTAAAAACGCCTGCTTTTCAATATCTTATAGAAGGGCTTGCGTCTGCAGGAACAGAGTATGTCATTTTTTCCGATACGGAGTCCGACCCTTCCGTGGAAGCAGTGGATGCAGCGGCGCAGGTACTAAAAGACAGCGGAGCAGATGGTGTGGTAGCTGTCGGAGGAGGAAGTGCAATTGATACAGCGAAGGCGATCAGTATGCTTGCTACCAATGAGGGCTCTGTCAGGGATTATTTATTCGGCGGAACTAAAACAGTAACCAACAGGGCTTTGCCGCTTATTGCAATTCCTACAACAGCAGGAAGTGGCAGCGAGGTTACTGCAGCAAGTGTTATTTCTGATCATAGCAGCGGCAGTAAATTGTCTGTAACACATGAATATCTCATTCCGCTGGCAGCCGTTATTGATCCCGTGATGCAGACGGAAATGCCGCTTATGGTTACGGCAAGTACAGGAATGGATGCATTGACCCATGCCATTGAGGCATATGTTTCGCTCAATGCAGAACCGGTCAGTGATGCACTGGCAGAAATGGCAATCCGCCTGATCGGAGAGAATCTCCGGACGGCAGCCTCCCAGCCCGGCAATCTGGAAGCCAGAGGCAATATGGCAATCGCAAGTATGATGGCAGCCGCAGCCTTTGCCAACGGAGGACTTGGTGCAGTACATGGAATTGCACAGGCAATGGGCGGGGTAGCCAATACACCACATGGAATTGCCAATGCGATTCTCCTTCCCTATGTCATGGAACTGAATATCAAGGGAAATCCAAAGAAGTTTGCAAGAATTGCATCGTTACTGGGGGAAAGGACGGAGGGACTTTCCGGGAGGGATGCGGCAGCACTTGCTGTAAAGGCAGTAAAGATTCTTGGACAGGATCTCCGGATACCGTCTAAGCTTCATGAGTTAAAAAATCCCGTAACGGAAGATATGTTTCCGGAGATTGTAAAAGGAACCATGAATTACCGGTTGCTTGCTGTAAATCCGGTTAAGGTAAGAGAATCTGACGTATATGAGATTTTAAATAAAGCACTTTAAGGAGGAAAAAACAATGGCAGAGGTTATGAAATTTGAAGATTACAAGCAGTATCTCAGTCCGGTATTTGCAAAACAGACAGATCTGATTATGAAATCAGGCAGCGGCTGTTATCTGACAGATATCAACGGAGAAAAATATCTGGATTTTGTGCAGGGAATAGCAGTAAATGCATTGGGACATAATCATCCGGATGTTGTAAAGGCGATTCAGGAACAGGCGGGAAATCTTGTCAATGCTTCCTTTAACCTGGTGAATTATGAATCGACATTAAAACTGGCTAAGCGTCTTGCAGGCGTAGCTCCCAAGGGTCTGACTTCCATCTTTTTTACCAATGGCGGAGCAGAGGCGACAGACAGTGCTTTGAAATGTGCGGCTTCCTATACAAAGAGAGATGCGGTGATTGCCTTTATGGGTTCTTTCCATGGAAGAACCTGCGGTGCAACCTCTATTACCGGTTCAAATTCCAAATATCGGAAGCATTATCAGGGACTGATGGGCAATGTATATTTTGCTCCTTATCCGGGAAGGGATCTGTGTCCGGCAGATCTGAAAACACCCGAAGAAAGAGGGGAATATGCACTGTTTGAACTGAATAAGCTTCTGCGTTATATTGTTTCTCCGGAGGATGTTTCCGCCATTTATATGGAACCGGTTATGGGAGAAGGTGGTTATGTTGTTCCGCCGAAGGGATTCATGCAGGAAATTCGTAAGATCTGCGATCAGTATGGTATCCTTTTGATCTATGATGAAATCCAGGCCGGATATGGCAGGACAGGAAAGATGTGGGCAAGCCAGAATTTTGATGTGGTTCCGGATATCATGACAGTCGGCAAGGCGATTGCGGGAGGGCTTCCCATGAGTGCAGTGTTGAGTACCCCTGAGATTATGAATGAATGGCCGACCGGTACCCATGGTACCACCTTTGGTGGAAATCCGGTTGCGGCAGCAGCGGGAAATGCGGTGCTTGATCATTTTGAAGATGGTACGCTGTTACAGAATGTCAATGAAATGGGAGCCTACCTGAGGGCACAGCTGGCAGAACTGCAGAAAAAATATCCTGTCATTTATGATGTGCGCGGACTGGGTCTGATGGTGGCCATTGAATTTGCGCAGGCAGACGGAACGCCGGCACCGGAAATCTGGCAAAAGGTAAAAGCCGGATGTCTGGAAAGACACATGCTTACCTTAAACTGCGGTGTTCATGGAAACGGCATGCGTTTTGCGACACCTTTAAATGTAAAGAAAGAAGAAATTGATGAAGGACTTTCGATTCTGGAAGCATCTCTGGCAGCATTAAAATAAGCAGCAAGTTGGGAAGCTTGAATTTTTAACATAATAGGATCCGCAACACCGGAATTCAAATGAGGATTACTGTATGAAGAAAGTTGTATATTATAATGTAAGCGGAGATTTATCCTACGAACAAAATCTCTTAAAGGAATGGAAGGTAAGAGATCTGGAATTAATTGAAGTAAAGGATGAGGGGAATAAGCAATTTATTCCTCTCGTTTCATATTACAATCCGGATGGTCTTGTGGTAGAATATCAGAGGGTCGATGCACAGGATATGGAACAGCTTCCCGGGCTGAAGATTATTTCATTACAGAGCATCGGATATAATAATATTGATGTTGCGGCTGCAGACAAACGGAATATCTGCGTGACCAATGCACCGGGTTTCTGTGCCAGAGAGGTGGCAGAGCATGCCATCGGAATGCTGCTTTCATTGAGCAGGAAGATTCCCATGTATGACAGAATTGTCAGGGCTGGAAGATGGGATCCGTTTGTGGGCTATGAAATGTCCGGATTAAAGGATAAAGTGATAGGTCTGGTCTTTTTTGGAGAGATTCCAAAACACATGGTTCCTGTGCTGAAGGCATTGGGAATGAAAGTGCTTGTGTATGCTCCTACCAAAACCAGGGAATATCTGCAGACATTTCAATGCGAAAAAGCAGAAACTATGGAAGAACTTCTGACGCAGTCAGATGTTGTGTCATTACATTGTCCATTGATTCCGGGGGTGACTTACCACCTGATTGGAGAAAAAGAACTGTGGATGATGAAGGAAGATGCTTTTTTGATTAATACAGCACGGGGAAGTGTTGTTGAGGAAAAGGCTTTGATCCGTGCCCTGCAGGAGGGATGGATACGTGGGGCAGGAATAGATGTTCTGGAAGATGAGACAGAGCTTAATCCTGCTTTGCTTCATTTGGAAAATCTGGTCATTACCCCTCATGCAGCTTTTATGTCAAAAGATTCCTACTATCTGGCAAAGGAAATTGCCTTACGGCAGCAGGTGCTCAGACTGCATGACCGGCAGATGCCCGAATATCCGGTGAATCAGAAAGGAAAAATTCAAATATGTTGATGTTTAAGCAGATGACAATTTTATTTCTGCTGATGTTGGTAGGCTTTCTCTGTAGAAAAATCAATCTGTTTTCCAAAGAGGGAAACAGGGTAATATCAGCATTGGTTATAAATGTTGCGAATCCAGCACTTATCCTTTCTTCCGGCATTAACAAAGAAAATACTGTTAAAGGAACAGAATTATTCAATATCCTGATACTGGCAATTGGCATGTATTTTGTGCTTATTCTTATTGCACTTCTGATTACAAAGATACTTCATGTGGGAAAAGAACAACAAGGGGTCTATCAGGTTATGACGGTCTTCTCCAATGTCGGTTTCATGGGGTTCCCTGTTATTTCTGCAGTTTACGGAGAAGAAGCTTTATTATATGCCTCTTTGTTTCTGGTGCCCTATAACATTCTGATCTACACTTATGGGATCAGCAGTATGGGCAGAAAGGAATCCCGCAATCTTACAGTGGCATCCCGGGAGAACTCCGAAATAAAGAAGTCTGCTTTGAGAAGAATACCATGGACAAAGATTCTGAATATTGGTATCATTTCCTGTATTCTGGCGATGATTCTTTATATTGCGGAAATCCCTGTTCCATCAATCATGGAAAGTACAGCAACTTCCCTTGCCAATCTTACAGCTCCATTGAGTATGATGATCATTGGCGCATCAATGGCAGAGATGAAGATGAAAGAACTTTTCTGTGATTGGAAATTAATTATATTTTCAGTCATTAAATTATTGTTGCTTCCCATAGCCGGAGTAGCTGTCCTGCTTTTTATGGGACTGGACAGAACGCTTTGCGGAGTCTGCATGATTATGCTTGCCACGCCGGTAGGAAGCATGACAGCTATGCTGGCTCAGCAATATCATGGGGATTATGAATTGGCTTCAAAAGGGGTCGCATTGACTACCGTTTTGTCTGTGATTACCATGCCGCTGGTTGCAGTTTTGCTTGGAATATAACAAGTTCTTTTGATTATTGGTTTCGGGATTTTTGTTTGGGAGTCTTTTTGAAATTATTCCTGCAGATGTACTCTGGGAAGATTCCATTGAAACCATGCTGCCAGCAATCGTACGAGAACCACCAGAGATACACTGACGGCGAGTGCCATCTGAATATATCCGGTTTTCTCCAGACAAAGGTATGTAACTGCTCCCGCTATTGAAGCGGTTGCATAAACATGTTTTCGGAAAATATATGGCATGTTCCCTGCAAAAATATCACGAAGCATTCCTCCACCCACACCGGTAATGACTCCGACGAAAAGGAGTAATGCGGGATTCTCATAACCATACTGCTCCTGCACATACCGGATTCCAAGAACGGTAAAGGTGCCAAGTCCAATGGCGTCGGAAACAAGAAGTACCTGGTTCCAGATTATACTGTGTTCACTCTGTTTCTTTTTTGAGACGACTGCCCCGATCAGGAATGCAAGCAATGCCGTTGCAATTGCAATCAATGCATTCCTGGGATTCTGAAAGGATGCCGGAGGAAGTTCTCCGATCAGGACATCACGAAGAATACCGCCTCCCACAGCAGTAATAAGCCCGAGACCAGAACGCCCAGCATATCCATTTTCTTTTTCATTGCTTCAATTGCTCCTGAAGCAGAGAACGCAATCGTTCCAAGTATTTCCAGAAAAATCATCATGTGATTCATAATACTCCTTGTTGTACATTATTTATGATCCTGTAGCCACCGAAGTGCCGCATAGGCGTATACCGAGCTGCCGTAGGTAAGTGCCTCCTCGTCAAATTTAACCATCGGGTGATGCTGGGGATACTGATATCCTTTTTCCGGCTGTCCTGCCGCCAGTGCCAGCATAATGGAAGGAACCTGATGGCTGACATAGGCGAAATCTTCCGATCCGGCAGATTTATTGGATTTCTGGTCTCCACCCATAGCATTTAGCTCTGCAACGGAAAATGCCATGCCCTGACCCAGAAGTTCTTTTATATAGTTCCCTGCACAAAGGGATAATTCCTTATCATTGACAAGAGTCGGACATCCGCTTCCAAAGGTCACCTCAGCAGTGGTGCGGAAAGAGACAGAGATGCCTTCTGCAATCTCCTGCATCCTCTTCTTAATAAAAGAACGGGTCTCCTCATCAAAGGTACGAATACTTCCGCCCATGACAACCGTATCCGGGATCACATTGGCAGCCGTTCCGGCATGCATGGTACCGATGGTTAATACAGCCTGGTCATTCATTGCCAGTTCTCTGGCATGAATCTCCTGCAATGCAATCAGAATATGAGCCGCTGCATTCAGAGGGTCCATTCCGGTATTGGGCATGGAGCCGTGGCATCCTTTTCCCTGTACCTTGATCTCAAAATAATCGGCGGCCGGTGCACTGACGCCGGGTGCAGAAACCACTACGGTTCCCGGCTGGAAGGGCATTCCTGCCATGACATGAATCATCAGTGCGGCATCTACCTTGGGATTCTCCAAAAGACCTGCATGGATCATATCCTGAGAGCCTTCAAAAATCTCTTCCGCAGGCTGGAACATTAACTTTATGGTTCCTTCAATTTCCTCCTCATGCTGCTTTAAAATACGGGCAGCACCCAATAACATTGCTGTGTGCATATCATGTCCGCAGGCATGCATACAGCCGTTATCGGAGGCAAATGTCACATCTGCCTCTTCCCGAATCGGCAAGGCATCCATATCCGCACGAAGCAGGAATACCTTACCGGGCTTTTTGCCGCCTGCTAAGGCAACCAGACCTGCTTTTCCGCATTCTTTCGGGTCATATCCCATGTTCTCCAATTGACTTTTGACATATGCCTTGGTGTCATTTAAATCAAATCCCGTTCCGGGATGGGTGTGCAGGTAACGTCTGTCGGATACAATGGTTTCTTTAAGCTTTGCTGCTTCTTCCATTACTTGTTCTGCATTCATAATTGCCTCCTGTCTTTTTTCGTTTGATTTTTATTATGTTTCGATTTCTTTAAAATCATCCGGTTTGATTGATTTTCTTTGTTTTGTACTATTGCATTTCGGATTGCATGAAATCAATACAAACAATCTCAGGGTCATTGAACAGACGAACCGGAATAATACTGTTTCCCAGTCCACGGCTTACATACATGGTTGTCGTCCCCTGATGATAAGCACCCTCTGTATAATCAGGAAAGAATCCCTGATCCGGTGCTATCACGGGACCGAAAAACGGCAGGATAAGCTGTCCACCATGGGCATGTCCGCTGAAAACCAGATCTGCTCCTGCACGGCTGTAGCGGGAAAGATACTGGGGTTCATGTGCCAGAACAATAGTCAGGCGTTCTTTTTCACATGTTTCCATCAAAGATGTCAGTGTATCGTCTGAAAGATGATTATCATCCAGTCCAATCAGGTAAAATGCATCATTTCCCGAAGAAATCAAAACTGCTTCGTTCTCTAACAGGATGGCACCATTTTCTTTCATGCCATCCAATAATTCCATCCGTTTTTGTTCACTGAGCCAGTTTTCATGATTGCCCGTTACATAATAGACCGGGCATATAGATGCGATTTGGTTCACCAGCTCAAATGCGACGGATAAATCTGTATGGCTGGAATCCACAATATCCCCGGTCAGAACGACCAGATCAGGATCCAGATTCAGAACTTTCTGTATCAGTTTTTCATTATTGCGACCAAAACATGCATTGTGGAGATCGGAAATCTGTACAATGCGAAAATGATTCAGATCTTCCGATATTTTTTCATTCCTGTATTCATAGGAAGAGATTACAAGGTGGTGATTCTCATACCAAAAAAAGAACAAAAGCAGAAGGACAATGGTGCCTGTTATCACAACTTTTCTCAACAGAATTTTTTGGGGTTTCTGTTCCATTGTCTTTCCTCCGTAAAATTGTCCTAATTATACTTTCCGGAACATCAGAGTGTTCGTATATAGTGAAAATTGCAGCCACTGTGACCCGTGCTTCCAAGCGTTTCGCAGGTATGAAGAAAGCCGTGTTTCTCATAGAAATGTTTTGCCCGGTCCATATTGTCCATGGTTTCAAGATAGCACTTTCGATAATGTATTTTGGCAAAATCTAAAGCAACTGTAATCAGTTCGTTCGCAATGCCTGTACCACGATAAGGTTTCAGACAATACATTTTCTGAAGTTCACAGATGCCATCAACACCAATCAGGGGTCCGATACCAACACCTGCGACAACTTCGCCGGCATCATTTTCTGCCACCCAATATGCGTTGTTAGGCAAGGTGTAAACTTCTGAAAAACGTTCGAGATATGGATCTGCCCAGGCGGTATCTTCGCGGTGGTCTCCGCCGTACTCAATAAGGCATTCACGGATAATAGATGCAATGATAAGATTGTCTCTTTTTTCAATTGGTCGAATCAGCATGTGAGGACTCCGTTTTCTTGAGGTAGAAGATTCAGGTTATCAATTTTATATTTGTTAAGTATACTACGCACAATACGAAAAATCCAGTGGGGTATCTTTTGTTTCGAGATAGTTCATATATTCTGTTGGTTGGAATTTTTGCGGTCGCATTTTGCGACTTCAAGTTGTCAAATACAATATTTGTTAGTTGAAACATAAAATCGTCGGGAAATTTATGTTTATTACGCCTGACCTGCTCATTTAATCTTTTGGTTTCATATCCATAAATCTTTGCAAGGTAAGAATCCAGCATAACCTTTTGACCTCTTATCGTATAAATAAGATTTTCGACATCTGCCTGATTTACGATCATAATTTCTTTTGTATTTTCCATGAAAGATATTCTACATTTCTATAGATTATTGATTAACCGGATTACAGCTAGATAAATATAGGGATTCAAAATTACGGATGAGTAAAAGTTAGTGAATTTTCAAAGATACGAAAAAATTGTAGAAAAGATAATTGAATGGTTCAGGTGATTCTTTCAGATAAATATGATGATACTGATATAAAATAGCAAAAGATAATAAGAAAAATGTAAGATGATTATAAGGATGTGCAAAAATAATCGGTGATTTAAGAATGGGAATTGTATTATGAGTGAATTTTTTCTGCAAGAGAATTGATCATCTTTTTTACCAGTTCCCGATCCTTATCACTTAATAAACAGTATTGGAAGATAAGTTCCTTCACATCATCATCAATATCCAATCCGGCAGTAATATCTTGAAAAATTGGTTCAGTACCATGAGCAAGCCAATCATAATTCACATTATATCTACGGCATATATCACGAATCGTACGTTCTGTAATATTTCGTGTACCCTTTTCCATGTTGGTAATAGCACCACCTGACATATTGATGGAATTTCCGAAAGCACGGGTAGTAAGATTAAGTTGTTTTCTTAGGTATCTTAGCCTCTCATGGATATTCATTTTTTCAGCCTCCATGTAAGAACTATATCATAGTTTGCTTTCAAAGTAAACGAATTAAGAATAAAGTCCATTGACAATAATTTCAAAGAATAGTATTATGATTTCAAAGAAAACAAGCAAGGAGAAATCAGTATGAATGTACAGAAGGAAGAAGAAATCAAAGATACTGCACTGAAGCTTGATAAAATTCGGATGAATGCACCGAATGATTACTTCTATCTAAAGGGTTGGATTCACTGCCTGTCGCAGAAGACACAGAAAAATAAGAAACAGGTAACTAATCTGGCGAAATGATGTGAAATATTGCTGAGTTAATTCATGAAGATTCTTAATTGTTTGGAATGAATCAAAAAAGGAGAAAACAAAATGAAAGTAAAAATGAAAGAAAAAGTACGAGTATGATACAAACGGAATAAAAGCAGTAGGTTATGATTATGTGAATAGCTATGCATATCAGTATTCATATGTGTATGAATATGAATTCATTCCATGCCAGTAAATAATTTACAAAATTAAAGCCAAAAGGATATATTTGTAATGGTGTCTTCTTTATCATATAAAAAGGTGGCTATACGAAACTATGGGAAGCAGAACATGCACACCTCTAAAAAAGTATAGAATAGTAAGTGAATCTGCATCTGCTTCATGAAATGAATCATATTAACAAATTATGCACTTGTATCAGCTTTGTGGTATATGTTATACTTACCGCAAAGCTGATTTTCTATGTCATATCTTTTGCATCGGCAAGGGTTTTTAGAATTGCCGGTAGCGTCCAAATCAGATCTAACGAAAAGAAAATTCATGCTTCAAACAGCCAAAAAAGCAGGAGTTTTCTGATGGATTTGAGAAGGAACCTCCTGCAACATGAAAAAGGAGGAAAAATATGGCAGTAAACAGAGAGTACAAGAGTGATGTGTTTTCCATGCTGTTGGAAGACAAGGCAAATGCACTGGAGGTTTATAATGCGCTGAACGATTCGCATTATGACAGGCCGGAGGATGTGGAAATCATCATGCTGGAGAAAGGGGTTTCCCTCTCCATACGTAACGATGCCACCTTTATCATCGATATGTATATGAATTTCTATGAGCATCAGTCCACCTACAATCCGAACATGCCTCTGCGTGATCTTATTTATTACGCCAA